>JAEAMG010000085.1_pt1 | contig 140565 bp, 121 predicted proteins | sample 8958741 | NCBI WGS metagenome assembly JAEAMG01 (sample SAMN16933256, study PRJNA681125) | bioreactor sludge metagenome | isolation source: anaerobic bioreactor treating anionic surfactant - SDBS | place: India: Bengaluru | collected 2019-02-28
TGCCGGCCAGATAGTCGGCCACCAGGGCGCCGCGCGAGGGGGCGTCCGGGTTGCGGTCTTGCGGGCTGCGGATATTCGTGATGGCGGCAAAGCGCGAACTGCCGCTGCCGGCCTGGGTGATGCCCATCCAGCTGCCGCCCGCCTGCAGGTCGCGGCCCGCATACACTTGCGGGTGCTCGGGCCAGGCACCGGCGGGGGCGCTGGCGCGTTCATAGAATTCGTCGCGGTTGGCGGCGGCAATCAGCGGGATGTGCGGATTGACTTTCCAGGCAAAAACGATCAGGCACATGGAGGCAAATCCATGAATACTTCCGTATGCCGCGCGCCGGCCGTCAATGACAGCAGGCCCGCTTCGTCGGCGGCTGCGGCCAGCAGTTCGGCAAAACCTTCGCCGACGACGGGATAGATTTCCATCCACGTCTGCAAGCTATCCTTGACTTCCGGGCGGCGCTTCAACTGTGGCGCCACGCCAGAGGCGGCCGCCAGTTTCGCTTGCAAGGCACGGACCCTGGCTTCCAGCGCCTGGGCGTGCTCTTCCTTTACCTGATAGTAAATATACAAATCTTTCATGGCATTCTCACAAATCGAGTGCGTCGAGCACATAGGGCATGGGCAGGAAATGCACGGCGGCGCCCTGGGCCGAGCCGTAGCGCACGGCGCCAGCGGCGCTTGAACCTTCCGCTATCGCCCCCAGCTTCATTTCAACGAGGGCGTCGATGCCGCCGCTGCCGTTCGGCGCGGCGTTGACGAGCATGCCGCAAGGTTGCTCGGGGTCGCTGACGGTGTACAGTTCGCCACCGGCCGCTGCCGCTGCGTCAGCGATGCTGACGAGGGTGGTGCGGCGCTTGAGCTTGCCCAGATACTGGCTGCGCGCGACGATTTCCTGGCCCGGGTAGCAGCCTTTCTTGAAATTGACGCCGCCCAGCAGCTCAAAGTTGACCATTTGCGGCACGAATTGCTCTTGCGTGGCGGCCGTGATCTGCGGGATGCCCGCATGGATGTCCGATAATTGCCAAGCGTCAGTTCCGCCCTTGGCCAGCTGTGCCGTCAATGGCGGCCACACGTCGCGCGCCGTGGCGGCCGACGTCAGCCATTCATAGCGGGCGCTGCCAAAGGCATCGGCCACGCGCAGCAGCGTACCCAGCGCATGGTCGACCTTGCTGAACGGCGTGGCGGGCAGGGTGGGGAACCAGGCGGCCAGGGCGGCGCTGGCTTGCTTGCCGCCGAGGCCCAGGATGACTTGATTGGCCTCATCAAAGGACGCATCGTGCAGCTTGGCCTTGGCGCGCAGCACGAACATCTGCAAGCGCTTCTGGATGGCTGGCTGTATGGCGCGCGGCAATTGCAGATAAATGGTGGTGGCGTTGCGCCACATCAGGAAACTGGCCAGCAGCCGGCCCTTCGGCGTGCAGTAGCCTGCCAGGCGCACTTGCTGCTGGTCCAGGTGTTCCACGTCGTTGGTCAGCTGGCCGTGCAGGAAACTGGCTGCCTCGTCGCCGTTCAAGCCGATCAAGCCCTGGTCCGTGATGGCGGCGACAAAACCTTCTTGCAGCTGGGGCACTGTCAGGGACTGGCCGAAATCGGCGATAGGGGCGGCGGCGATGGGGGCGGTGCTGTCAGGCGCACCCTCGGTGGCAGCGGGGCGGGCGCCTTGTGCGGTTAAAAATTGATTCCAGTTATTCATAATTTCCATTAGATCAGCGATTAAGCATTATCATTACGGGTTCATTATAGTGATGTCGCGCAGATCGCGTCGGCAGCGGCAAAATTGCCAGTGTTGGCGCCGCTTTGCACGCACTTGCTTCACAAATGAACGATCATAACAAGCGGACGTTGGCCATCAGCGCACGCATCACAAGAATCGGAACAATGGCTTTCTTTAAAAAACTTGTAGTCAGTTCGGTCATCGCCGCCATCGGCGTCGGTGGTACTTTTGTGTACTGGGCGCAGCAGCCGATCACCACGGAAGGCGAGGCGATCCCGTTTACGATCACGCCGGGCAGCGGCGCGCACGCGGCCGGCCAGCAGATCGCGGACGCGGGCGTGCCCATCGTGCCTATCCTGTTCAACCTGCTGGCGCGCGTCGAAGGCAAGACGTCGAAGATCAAGGCTGGTTCCTACGAGCTGAAACCGGGCACGACGCCGCAGCGCCTGATCACGCAGCTGGCACGCGGCGAGTTCGCGCAAGAGTCGCTGACCATCATCGAAGGCTGGACTTTCAAGCAGATGCGCATGGCCATGGCCAGCCATCCAGGCCTCAAGCACGATACCGTGGGCTTGTCCGACAAGGAGCTGATGGCGAAAATCAGCCCCGAGTTTGTGCTGCCGGAAGGCCTGTTCTTCCCGGATACGTATCTGTTCGCCAAGGGCGCCAGCGAAATGCAGATTTTCAAGCAGGCGCACACGGCCATGATAGGCCGCCTGTCCGAAGCGTGGGACAAGCGCGATCCGGCCCTGCCCTATAAAAACCCGTACGAGGCGCTGATCATGGCGTCCATCGTGGAAAAAGAAACGGGGCAAAAGTCCGAACGGGCCATGATCGCCGGCGTGTTCGTCAACCGCCTCAAGACGGGCATGCTGCTGCAGACGGACCCGACTGTGATCTATGGCATGGGCGACAACTACCAGGGCAAGATCCGCAAACGCGACCTGGAAGCGGACACCCCGTACAATACCTACACGCGCGGCGGCTTGCCGCCCACGCCGATCGCCTTGGCTGGCGCGCAATCGCTGACGGCGGCGCTGGCGCCGGCCCGCACGCAAGCGCTGTATTTCGTCGCGCGCGGTGACGGCACCAGCCAGTTTTCGGCCAACCTGCCCGACCATAACCGCGCCGTGAACCAGTACCAGCGGTAATTTCACCTGCTAATTTCTCCTGATTAAGTAAGAAGTTTCATGACACAACACCATCAACCCCGTTTCATCACCTTCGAAGGCATCGATGGCGCGGGCAAGTCGACGCATATCGGCTTTGTCGCCGACTACCTGCAGCAGCTGGAAGCGTGGGTGCATCCGCACCTGCAGCCGGACCTGACGTTTTTGTTCGACGTGCCGCTGGCCGTGGCCAGAGCACGCCTGGACGCCACGCGTGACCTCGACAAGTTCGAGCAGGAGCGATCGGACTTCTTTGCCGCCACGCGCAACGAGTACCTGCGCCGCGCCGCGCAGTTCCCGGAACGCTTTCGCATCATCGATGCCACGCAAAGCATTGCCGATATTCAAGTGCAGCTTGCGCAACTGCTTGATGTCTTGCTTGAGCAAAGCGTCGCAACCGTATGATTTTATAGAAATAAAGAATGATCAGTTCTCTCTATCCCTGGCAGCAGGACGCCTGGCAGCAATTGCAAGCCTTGCGCCCGCGCATGCCGCACGCCATCTTGTTCCATGGCGCGCAAGGCATCGGCAAGGCCGACTTCATCGAGCATTTCGCGCAGGCCTTGCTGTGCGAGGACGTGCGCGCCAACGGCCACGCCTGCGGTGCGTGCGCCTCGTGCGGCTGGTTTAGCCAGGGCAACCATCCCGATTACCGCCGGGTCCGTCCGGAAGCGCTGGAAGATGAAGTGGCGGACGACGGCGAAGAGGGCGAGGGCGCGAAGAAAAGCGCCAAGACCAAGACGCCGTCGAAAGACATCAAGATCGAGCAGATCCGCAACCTGGCCGACTTCATGAACATTTCCACGCACCGCCAGGGCTTGCGCGTGGTGGTGCTGTACCCGGCCGAGGCGCTCAACACGCCCGCCTCGAACGCCTTGCTGAAAACCCTGGAAGAACCGCCGCCGGGCACCGTGTTCCTGCTGGCATCGAACAGCCTGGACCGACTGCTGCCGACGATATTGTCGCGTTGCCGCAAGTTTGCCTTGCCCATGCCCAGCCACGAGCAGGCCTTGACCTGGCTCAAGGGCCAGGGCTTGAACGATGCGGACAGCTGGCTGCGCGAGCAGGGCGGCGCGCCGCTGGCCGCGCTGGCCCAGTCCGAATCGGGTGGCCGCGAGGAAACGGAACAGTTGCTGCAAGTGCTGGCCAATCCCGGCGTGGAAGCGGCGTTGAAGGCGGCGGACAAATTGCAGAAGGCCCCGCTGGCGCCGCTGGTGGCATCGTTGCAGCGCTGGCTGTACGACGTGTTTTCCGTCAAGTTGTCCGGCACCATCCGCTACTACCCGCGCCACCGGCGCGAGCTGGAAGCCTTGGCAGGACGCATCAACGTCAGTCGTTTGATGGCCGCCATCAAGGCCGCCAACGATCGCCGGGCAATCGCCGAGCATCCTTTGTCGCCCAAGCTGTTCCTGGAAGACATGCTGCTCGACTACGCATCAAGCTGTCAATAAAATCAAGTACTTGCGTTGCCAAGTTCATCCAGATTGTTTGGTGCTTGGCGCGCTTGGCGATTGGAGTGACTCAGCCGCAGGCGCGCGTGCAACTGCGGTAGCGTACTTCACACGCTTGCTGGCGTTCGGCGCGCCGGGCACGGAAGGCCTGGGCTTCGGTCGGGCGCAGCTGCTCCGCTTGCGCGTCGACATTCCTGCCGGCGGCAACGTAGGGATTGCTGCTGGGTTTCATCGACAAGATGGGGCTGGTGTCGTTTTCCGTCGCGCCTTGCGCTTGCGCGCGGCAATCCTGGCGTGCCGACGCACACATGGGTGCGCACAAGCCCGCCTCGGGGATGGTCTTGGGCGCGTCGCGCTTGTTTTGCACCTGTACTTGTGCATGCGCAGGCGCTGTCAGGGCCAGGCAGGCCAGCAGTATCAAAGGGCCGGCAACTTTCAGCATGAACACTCTCCACGTTTCCGCGCGCTACCCCATGGCTGCGCACCGGCCGCTCACTATATATCTTGATAACTTTTTTGGCCAGGGCGCCATGTCCGTTTGCCACGCCCGAAACCCGGTGTTACAGTCACTGCACTGGACAGCAACGGAGGCGGGCATGAAACGGGTCACTGGCATCGGCGGCATCTTCTTCCACGCGCAAGACCCGGCCGCGCTGCGCGCCTGGTACCAGCGCCACCTGGGCCTGGACGTGCAGCCGTGGGGCGGGGCCGCCTTCAGCTGGACGGATGCCGATGGCCAGCCCACGGGCGGCACCACCATCTGGTCCGTGGCATCAGCGGACAGCGGGCAGTTCGCGCCCGGCAAGGCGGCCTTCATGGTCAATTACCGGGTCGACGACCTCGATGCGCTGCTGCAAGCCTTGCGCGACGAAGGCTGCACGGTGCTGGACAAGGCGCCCGATTCGGAATACGGCCAGTTCGGCTGGGTCATCGATCCCGAGGGCAACAAGGTGGAGCTGTGGCAGCCGCCCGAGGGGCAATAGGCCAGCCAGGCGCCAGATCAGCGATAATATCGGCTCTGCCAACCATTCTATTTATTTATGCGCGACATTATTGCTGGATTTCTACGCTTCCAAAAAGAGGTTTTTCCCGCGCGCCGCGAGTTATTCAAGACCCTGGCCACGGGACAAACCCCGAAGGCCCTGTTCATTTCCTGCTCGGACAGCCGCATGGTGCCGGAACTGGTGACGCAGCGCGAGCCAGGCGAACTCTTCGTGATCCGCAACGCGGGCAACATCGTGCCCTCGTACGGCCCGGAACCGGGCGGCGTCAGCGCCACGGTGGAATTTGCCGTCTCCGCCCTGAACGTGAGCGATATCGTCATTTGCGGCCATTCCGATTGCGGCGCGATGAAGGCGATCGCCACCTGCGCCTGCCTCGACCACATGCCGGCCGTGCGCAGCTGGCTGCACCATGCCGATGCGGCGCGCATGATCAACGAGTCGATCGAGCATCCGACGGAACAGTCGCGCATCGACGGCATGGTGCGCGCCAACGTGGTGGCGCAACTGAATAACCTGCGTACCCATCCCTCGGTGGCGCTGGCCATGGCGCAAAACCGGTTGACCCTGCACGGCTGGGTGTATGACATCGAGAATGGCTCGCTCGACGCGCTCGACGAGTCGACCGGCAACTTCGTTCCGCTGGCGGAACACCCGTCCTCTCAGCTGTAATCGGCTGCCAGCATCCGCACCGCCACGGCAGGGGGCTGCGCCCAGCGCTTCCCCTGCCAGTTTTTGCTCCCTCCGGTACAATCCCGCCTTATGTATATCGATTCCCATTGCCATATCAATTTCCCCGAGCTGGCTGCTCGCATGCCCGAGATCCTCGCCAAGATGGCCGAGAACAAGGTGACGCACGCGCTGTGCGTGTCCGTCGACTTGCCGGACTTCCCGCAGGTGCTGGCCCTGGCCGAGCAGTATCCGCATATTTTCGCTTCCGTCGGCGTACATCCCGACTACGAGGACACGCCTGAACCGTCGGTGGAAGACCTGGTGCGCCTGGCCGACCATCCGAAGATCATCGCCATCGGCGAGACGGGCCTCGACTATTTCCGCCTGACGGGCGACCTCGAATGGCAGCGCGAGCGTTTTCGCACGCACATCAAGGCGTCAAGAATCACGCGCAAGCCCTTGATTATTCACACCAGAGCGGCCAGTGAAGACACCATCCGCATCATGCGCGAAGAGGGCGCGGGCGTATCCGACGGCGGCGTGGCCGGCGTCATGCATTGCTTTACGGAATCGCTGGAAGTGGCGCGCGCCGCCATAGCCATGGGTTTCTACATTTCCTTTTCCGGCATCGTCACGTTCAAAAGCGCGAAGGATTTGCAAGCCGTGGCGCTGGAAGTGCCGCTCGAGCGCATCCTGATCGAGACGGATTCGCCGTATCTGGCGCCCGTGCCGTTCCGCGGCCGCATGAACGAACCTGGCTACGTGGCCCACGTGGCGGAATACCTGTCGACCCTGAAAGGCATCCCGCTGGCCCAGGTGGCGCAGCAGACGACGGATAATTTCTTCAAGCTATTCAATCAGTTGCCATAACTTCTTAAGGTTAACCATGATGAAAAAACTCGCGCTGGCGATGCTGCTGTGCTGCTCCACCGCCAGCCACGCGGCACCGGAACCGGATGCCTTCTTCCGCGCCGTGTCCGTCAACAACGCCAGCGGCGTGCGCAGCATGCTGGCGGACGGCATGAATCCGAACCAGGCTGATACGCAGCGCGGCGACATTCCCCTCGTGCTGGCCCTGCGCGACGATGCGGACAAAGTGTTCAAGCTGCTGCTCGACACGCCGGGCATCGACATCGAAGCGCGTTCGGCCAACGGCAACACGGCGCTGATGATGGCGGCCTACAAGCACAAGCAGGACGCGGTCAACGCCTTGCTGGCCAAGGGCGCCAAGGTCAACCAGAGCGGCTGGACGGCGCTGCACTATGCGGCCTCGGCCGGCGACTTGCCCATCATGAAGATTTTTCTGGAGCGCGACGCCGTGGTCGATGCGCGCGCACCGGCCAACGTCACGCCGCTGATGTTCGCCGCCCGCGAAGGACAGGAGGGCGCCGTCAAGCTGCTGCTGTCCTGGGGCGCGGACGCCAGTCTGAAAAGCGATCACGGCTGGACGGCCGCGCAGTTCGCCCAAGCGGGCGACAAGCCCGGCGTGGTGGCCATCATCGAAGCGGCACAGAAGGCGCGCGCGGGACGTAAATAAGGACATGTAAGTAGTCTTTCCAGCAATATTTTCCATGCCAGCGCTGAAACTGGCATGGAATTGCCTCTCACCTCAGCCCTTTGTTCTCCCTGCCGATTGACGATAATGATCGTGTCGCATTAATCAGGAGATCGTCGCATGGGCCATCACACCACCGTCAGGCGCCGGCTGTACTGTCGCCGCCCCGCGCGCGGCCCGTGCGATATCACTGCTTTCTGGAATGACAAAACCGATCGGCCATCGGAGCCAGACTCCAAGAGGACAGACATGCTGAATGAACGAGAAATCGAGAGTTGTTACCTGGGGCAATTTATACCCGTCCATTACCACCACAATATGTTGATGGACCAGAACCGCATGCACGGCTTCAAGTCGGCGATCGATTACGCGGTAAAACCCGGCATGAAGGTGGTGGAACTGGGCGGCGGCACGGGCGTGCTGTCGTGGTTTGCGGCCGCGCGCGCCGACAAGGTCTGGTGCGTGGAATTCAATCCGGACATGGTCAAGGAAGCGCGCAAGATGCTGGCGCTCAATCCCAACGGGGAAAAAGTCGAAGTCGTGCACGCGGACGCCTTTGAATTCCTGCCGCCCGAGCCCGTCGATGTGGTCATTTGCGAAATGATCCATGTGGGCATGCTGCGCGAAAAGCAGGTGGAAGTGATCGAATCGTTCAAGCGCCGCTACCTGGCCCGTTTCGGCGGCCCGCTGCCCATCTTCCTGCCTGAAGCCGTCATCATGGCCGTGCAGCCGATGCAGCAGGAATACGACTTCGAGGGCTTTTACGCCCCCATCGTGCAATTCCAGGAAACTGCGGCCATCCACCCGGGCGTGCAGGAACTGGCGCCGCCGGCCGTGTACAGCATCATCGACTTCAGCCAGCCGACGGACAGCATATTCGGTTTCGACGGCAAGTTTGTCGTCGAGCGCAGCGGCACCCTGAACGCCTTGCGCTTCGTCACCAAGAACATCCTGGCCGTCGTGCCCGAGCGCTCGACCACCATCGACTGGCTGAACCATTACATGTGTCTGCCGCTGGCCGCGCCGGTGGCCGTGAAGGCGGGCGACGTGCTGCAAGTGAGTTTCCAGTACCGCGCGGGCGGCTCGATCCCTTCGCTGGAAGCGTCGATCCGCGCCCAGGTGATTTACGATGTCAACTTGCAGCCGGTAGTACAGAACGCCGTCTACGCCTAAGTATCATTAATGTAAAGGCAACGCTGCGGGCATTTCGTCCTGCGGCGTTTGTCCATTCAGGGTATATTCCGTGTTTTACCCACTGGACAGCTTTATTATCATGGAACAGATCGATCAGCGTTACCTCGTGCAACAGAACAAAATCAGCGATGGCGAGACCAAGCCGCCCGTGTTTGCCAAGGTAATGCGCAGCAAGGAAGGCGTGTTTGAAGGCGTGTCCTTCATCAAGTCGAAGGAAAAGGCCAGCATCCTGACCATCGAAGAGGCCAACCAGGCCATCAAATGGGCCGGCAGCAAGAAGCCGAATGCGCATGAGTACATCACGAAAGTGATTTGCGTCGGCCAGTAAGCTGCGCGCCAACTACCGCTCATCCCCGTTTTTATCCAGTCCATCCCCGCATGGTGCAGTTCATCGCATGGCCGTTGCCGCCGTGGCGGCGCTTTACTATAGTGCTGTCACGGTAGCGGGGCAAGCACGGCTTGCTCCGCACATTTTATTCGAGGGGAACGCGATGCTGGGATTTGTGCTGTGGTTGCTGCTCTTGCTGGTGTGCTGGCCCCTGGCCTTGCTGGCGCTCGTGCTGTATCCGCTGGCCTGGCTGCTGTTGCTGCCATTGCGCCTGATTGGCATCGGCGTGGAAGGCGTGTTCGAACTGCTGCGCGCCATCGTCATGCTGCCGGCCCGCGTTCTGGGCGGCGGCCGGCGTTGAGACTTACTTTCCTGCAATAAAAAAATGGCGCCATAGGCGCCATTTTCGTTTCTGTCACTGTGCTGCTTACAGGTCGACCATGAAACCGGCGCCGATCGATTTCTGCGAATAGTTGTAGTCGATCAAGCTCTGGCCATAGCCGGAGAACAGTTGCAGATAGCCTTTCAGGTTGGCTTTCAATGGGAAAGCCCAGCTGGCCTGCATGGAACCATGTTTCTTGCTGAAATTGCGGCGGGCCGTCACGGCATACTCGTGACCCTTGTTGCGGTAGCTTACGCGCAAGTCGCCATGTCCCATGTAATCGGTGATGTCGATATTGTCATTGTCGGTCTTGCCATTGTCGAGGCGGTGCCAGACGCGCGTCGTGACGGCCAGATTGTCTTTTTCCACGCCCAGCTCGGCATACACGCGGTTCCAGCTGCGCGACAGGGTTGAGGTCTGGCCGTTCGACTGGTGCACCAGGCCGAAATTCAGGTAATTGAATTCCACGCCGGCAAAGTTCTTGTTGATCGGCAAGACCAGCATCAATTCCGGCTGATAGTTGGTCTCGCGGAAGGGGCTCGATGCCTTGCGGTTATACGCCTGCCAGAAACTTTGCTGCGTGTAGCCGAACCACATGTCGATGGGCGTGCCGGCTATGTCTTCCAGCAACTTCATCTTGAAGCTCAGCTGGAAGGTCAATTCCACATGCTGGCTCTTGACGCCGCCAGGTGTGAAATCCTGGAACGGCTCGTCGTTCGAAGCGTCGCTGTAGTTGGCCAGCAGCAGATAGGTGTCGCGGTGCGGGCGGAAGTTGAACAGGCCGCGCTTCGAGGCATCGTTGAGTTCCCACGATTGCTGCGTGCGCGAAATTGGCGCTTCCGGCGGCGCCGCGCCAGCCTGGGCGATGGCGGGAATGGCGGCGTTGACGGCGTCCGGCGTGGCCACGCCAGGCGGGCTGACAAGCGTGAGAGGGGCAACCTCGGCGGCCGCTGCCAGGGTGATGGCCGCAGTGGCGGAATCGCCGCCGGCGGCAATGGTGGCCTTTTCCGCCGCCTTGGCCAGATTGTCGAAGCAGCCCAGACGGGCGCTGGCGTCACCGAGCACGGCGCAACGCTGCATTTGCTGTTCCAGTTCGCCGGCCATGGCCAGAGCTGGCGACGCCAGCAGGGAGGAGAGGATTATTTTTCTTAGTCGGATAGTCATAGGCTGAGTGGGGCATGTCATTCGGTGCGCACCGGGGCTGGCATGCCGGCGGCGTCGCCTTGCACGATAATTTACGGTGCGTGTTGATTTTGATTAATCTTTAGTGGATTAATAAAGTTGAAAGTATAGCGGAATCTCTTGTTTGTCCTGTGCAACGCGCGTGCGCGCTCATGTCAGTGTTGTACGCATGGTAAAAAATGCTTGCGGGCCGACCTCAAAATCGATGTCTGCTACACTGAAAAGCCGGGCACCGGGGCTAGCCATGGAGATTGTGATGACCCGCAAAACACCTATCGAGCGCTACCGCAACATCGGCATCAGCGCCCATATCGACGCCGGCAAGACCACCACCACCGAGCGCATCCTTTTCTACACCGGGGTGAATCACAAGATCGGCGAAGTGCACAATGGCGCCGCCACCATGGACTGGATGGAGCAGGAGCAGGAACGGGGCATCACCATCACCTCGGCCGCTACCACGGCGTTCTGGAAAGGCATGGCCGGCAACTTCCCGGAACACCGCATCAACATCATCGATACGCCCGGCCACGTGGATTTCACGATTGAAGTGGAACGCTCGATGCGCGTGCTCGACGGCGCCGTGATGGTCTACGATGCCGTTGGCGGCGTGCAGCCGCAATCGGAGTGCAGTTCAGCTATGGCGAGATTCCCGCCGAACTGCGGGAACAGGCGCAGGAATGGCACGAGCACATGGTCGAGCACGCGGCAGAGGCCACGCTTGACATGACGGAACGCTACCTGAATGGCGACACGTTCACGGAAGCGGAACTCAAGCAAGCCTTGCGCGCACGCACCATCCGCAACGAGATCGTGCCCATGCTGTGCGGCAGTGCCTTTAAAAACAAGGGCGTGCAGGCGATGCTGGACGCCGTCATCGAATACCTGCCGTCGCCGATGGAAGTGCCACCCATCATGGGACACGACGAGCACGACAACGAGGTGGAGCGCCATCCGGCCGACGACGAGCATTTCTCCGCGCTGGCCTTCAAGATCATGACGGACCCGTTCGTGGGGCAGCTGACCTTCTTCCGCGTGTATTCGGGCGTGGTCAATTCGGGCGACATGGTCTACAACCCGACCAAGAGCGCGCGCGAGCGGCTGGGACGCATCCTGCAGATGCATGCGAACGAGCGCAAGGAAATCAAGGAAGTGTATGCGGGCGACATCGCCGCCGCCGTGGGCCTGAAAGCCGTGACCACGGGCGATACCCTGTGCGCCATCGACCACATCATCGTGCTGGAAAAGATGGTCTTCCCGGAACCGGTGATTTCCCAGGCGGTCGAACCGAAGACCAAGCCGGATCAGGAAAAGATGGGCATCGCCCTGAATCGCCTGGCGCAGGAAGATCCGTCGTTCAGGGTGCACACGGACGAGGAATCGGGCCAGACCATCATGTCGGGCATGGGTGAATTGCACCTGGAAATTCTGGTCGACCGCATGCGGCGCGAATTCGGCGTGGAAGCCAATGTGGGCAAGCCGCAGGTGGCGTACCGCGAAACCATCACGCGCACGGTGGACGATATCGAGGGCAAGTTCGTCAAGCAGTCGGGCGGACGGGGCCAGTACGGCCACGTGGTGCTGAAACTCGAACCGCTGGAGCCGGGCACGGGCTACCAGTTCGTCGACGCCATCAAGGGCGGCGTGGTGCCGCGCGAATTCATCCCCGCCGTCGACAAGGGCATCATCGAAACCTTGAAGGCCGGCGTGCTGGCCGGCTACCCCGTGGTGGACGTCAAGGCTACGCTCACCTTCGGCTCCTACCATGACGTCGATTCGAATGAAAACGCGTTTCGCATGGCCGGCTCCATCGCCTTCAAGGACGGCATGCGCAAAGCCCACCCTGTGTTGCTGGAACCGATGATGCAGGTGGAGGCGGAAACGCCGGAAGAGTTCATGGGCAACGTCATGGGCGATTTGACGGCCCGGCGCGGCATGGTGCAGGGCGTCGACGACATCCCCGGCGGCGCGGGGCGCATCGTCAAGGCCCTGGTGCCGCTGGCCGAAATGTTCGGCTATTCCACCACCTTGCGTTCGCTGACCCAGGGCCGCGCCACCTATACGATGGAATTCAAGCACTATGCGGCCGTGCCCAAGCATATTCTCGATCAGGTGGCATCGGCTGGTCAAGCCAGGTAGGTCGGATTAGCGCGCAAGCGCGTAATCCGACACCATTGTTGCCCTGAGCCGCTGGTGATGGTGTCGGCTTACGCGCTGCGCGCTAACCCGACCTACGCTCAATGGGCTGGCGTACAGGGCTTTCCCATTTTCGGCGCCACTGTTACATTAACTGCCAGTCCACCAACACAGGAGAGAGCATGGCCACCGCAGAACAGAAGCAGGAAGGACAGCACCGCGACAGCAGCGACTTTGTCATCACGCAAACTTTCGACGCGCCGCGCGAACTGGTGTTCCAGTCGTGGGTGGAGCCGGAGCGCCTGGCCCAGTGGTGGGGCCCCGTCGGCTTTGAATTGAGCGTGCTGGCGCTGGACTTGCAGCCGGGCGGCGTTTTCCACTACGGCATGCGTGCCGACAATGGCTACGAAATGTGGGGCAAGTTCACCTACCAGCAGATCGAAGCGCCGGAAAAGATCGTCTCGATTTTGTCATTCGCCGACAAGCATGGCAACCCCGTGCAGCACCCCGTCAGCGACACCTGGCCGCTGGAATCGTTCAATACCATGACCCTCACCGAGGAAAACGGCAAGACGACGATGACCTTGCGCTCCACGCCGCACAAGGCGACGGATGAGCAGCATGAGACTTTCAAGCAGGGGTTTGAGTCGATGAAGCAGGGGGTCAAGGCGACCTTTGGCCAGCTGGCACAGTACCTGGCGCGTGTTCAGTAAGGTTGTATTGAATTTGAATGGCGGGCCAGAGCCGCGGGCCTGAGAAAATGTCCATGGCTGCGTTGCTTGGGCTCGCCGTACTAAGCGTACTGTCTTCGCCCGCGCGCCTTGCCCTGGCCATTTTTCAGGCCCGCTGGGCCCGGGGAGCCTTGGTTTGAGTCGCGGGGGTGTTCTTGATGTCGTTGCCAGTTGGCGGTTGAGGGATGTCTGCTTTCGTCCCTAAGCGGACGTATGGGTAGTTCGAAAGCTGAACCAAACTATCTGCGCCGGCGTGACTCGAACTCATCGATCAAACGATACAGTGCATCCAGTTGGGTTGCCGTAGCACCAGTACCTTCCAGTTCGTCGATCCGATGGCGAACTAGGTAAAATTGGTTTTCACTACGGATGCGGCCATTTATCAGAATCTGCTCAAGGTATTTAGCTTCCTTTGCGGCGAATTCTGGATAGGCAGCACGCACGGCATTATGTAACGCATCTGTAATTTTGACACGGTTCTGTGGCTCCACACCAGCGAGTAGCAATGGAAGTTCACGGAGCCCTTGCTCTAGTCCAGCAGCAATTTTTGACTTCGATTCTCCAGTATTAACAAGCTGGATATACTGGGCTTTTGCGCAACACCATGAATCCCGTAGCTCAGAAATTCACCGGTCTGACAACTCAGGAAACGATGCATAGAATTGTTCAAAGACATTGTATAGTTTGTCGAATTTGCTTTTAAATGGGCTTGGCGTTTCGCTCATTTATTCCCCTATGCTTGACGAAATATTACGAAAAATCGATCGACTGCTCTTGGCCGAACCCGGCCGAGGGCGTTCAGGACAGCGGTTCGCCTAAGTGTAAAACGCACTAATTCTCACTCCAGGCTGGCGCCGCCCTGGAGCGAAAGGGGCGCATTTCCATGCATGCGTGGCCGTTTCGCGGCGGGGAATCGGTTTAATTGCAAAATTACAATTATTGAACTGCCTTTCACCCCTTCTACGGTGTCACGAGCTGCGCAGAAGCGCTGCCTTCGGGGATAAGCAGGGCAAAGTCGTAGCCGTTGATCAGGTTGAACATTTCAATGTCGCCCCCCGCCAGTTTGCGCGAGTCTGGCCGCAGTGACCGCAGATCAAACAGAGACCAACTGCCGTCGGTGGCGCCTGCACTGGCCAGCAGTTTGAAGGCCGAGCTGTCAAGTTCGATTTGTGCCGGCTGATATGGCTTGCCCGCTCCCGCGAATCTCAGTTGCGTACCCTTCGCCGCCAGGACGATCAGGTGCAGCGAGGTGTGGCCCTGGCCTTCGGCGCGTTCAGCCAGAAAGTTGCCAATGTCACGATTGTTGAGTGGATTAATACCCTTGTATGCGTGATTGGCGCCGACCTTGACCAGCAGCTTTTGCTCTTGCATGCCGAGCCGGGTTTCCAGGGTCCGCTTTAACAGCGTCAAACGCAAGCGGTTGGATAGGGCGCGATCGCCGGGCACTTTCGAGGCGCTTTTCTGATAGATGGCGCGGGTGGCCAGCAATGCATCGAGCAGGCCTAGCGCGGTTTGCTCTTTGGGGCCGGCAAGTAGCGGGCGCAACGAGGTCAGTTCCTCGGTTGAGGCCGACAGTATAAAGTACTCGAAGGGATTGCCGGTGGCTGCCGCCTTTTGAGACGCGACAGCTTCCATTTGACGCAAGGCTTCCAGCTTCGCGCGGGCGGCCGGATTCACCGGCTGGGCCAGCATCTGGGTGATCAGGTATTTGGCCGCCCCGATGAATTCCTGATCGATGCCCCAGTGCTCGAAGCGCGGTCCTGCGGCCAGGGCAAAGCCGGCGAGCATCTCCGCTTCCTGGCGCATGGTGTAGAAAGCAATGGAGTCCGGATAGGTGGCGTCGAATCTGCCGATAGCAGCAACCGCGTCGGCGCCCTTGAGTATCGCTTCGAGCGCGCTCGTCACGGCTGGGCCATTTTCAGTTACCAAAGTCGTGAAGCCGGCAGGGGGCAAGGCATTGAAGTAGGCGGATGAAAACTGGGCGATCTCGGCGACACCGTGATCCTCGCCGAGGAGGACGTACTGCGCCTGGCGCGAAGCCTGCAGCAGCAGTGCCGCACCGGGTCCCGATAACGTGCCTTTGTCAACGCTGATAGCGAGCCGGCTAGCGGTGAGTTTTTCAAGGACGGCGGTATCGGCGACGGCCGAATCGGCGAAGCCGAGCGTCAGGGTGGCGGCAAGGAAGGCGAGACGGAAGAACATAGTGGTGTGGGCCGATCAGGGCGGTCAGTGAGTGAGTCGAAAGTCTAAACTGTCGCCAGGAACGTCGGCTTCCGGGCAGTTGCCGTCCTTGGCTGGTTCTGCCCTGAAGCGTATTGATGCGCTATCGAGCGAAGCGAGGTTTGAACTTAATTCTTTTTTGATGGCCAGATAAAAGTTATTGTTGCGCAAAATATACCGACAAAGGCAGCACGCCCCCAATCGAACTCATGAGCGGCCCCAAGGAAGCGAGTGTAAAGCAAGGTTCCAGTAGCAACTCCCAAACCAACACTGACGAACTGTGGAATTTTTTTTTTCATATGTTCCCTGAATGATGCGATCTGAATCGCCACTATTTCAATAAGCACTGCACGACCTACTTATGACCGACTGCGGCAATGAGCATAACGAATTAGTGAGCGAGAAAAGTCACGCATTGTCACGTCAACGTGACTGGCCGCTACTGGCGTCACGACTCATCGCGCTCGGCATCGCGCTCGCGGCAGCTCAGGGACGCATAGTGCGCCTTGGGCACCTTGTTCTTGATCGCCACTTCGCGCAATGCCTGTGCAAAATCGACATGATCGGTCAGGGTGCAGCGGCTGGCGCGGGCGAACTGTTGCAGATTCTTGATGCTGCCATGGACTTTCAGCGTGATCCCGACGCCGGGGCTGGCGCAGCAGCCTATGTATTTGCTGCGGTATTCTTCTTCGATCAGCACCAGTTCGTGGCCCATGAAGGGCACGGGCTTGTCCAGCAGGTAGTAGTCGGTGTAGTCGAAGCGCTGGCGGGGCGTCTTGCTGACCAGGCCCGCGTGCTGGTAGGCGCGGATGGCCCGGCCGGATGTGCCCGTGCGCTCGGTCGTGCCCTTTTTGAGCTGCATGGCATGCAGCAAGCCGTTTTCGAGTGACACGGTATCGGCGGCGAACGCCACGGCGGAGCAGGCGGCAAGCAGGGTGAGGGCGATGGCGCGTTTCATTTCGCCTCCACTGCCAGCATCTGTTTGATTACCGGCAAGATCATCCGCCACGCATTCGACGTCGCCGCGATCTCGTCGTAGTGGCTGGCGCCGGGCAAAATCAGCACTTCCGCATGGTCGCCGGCCAGCTTGGCTTTGGCCGCATAGTCATGCGCGACTCTGGGCGGGGAGATGGTGTCGAGCTCGCCCGTGGCCAGCACGGTGCGGCTGCCGTTGGGCATCAGGTCGGCCGCGTTGGTGTCGCTGTAGATGTCGGGACGCTCAGTGCTGGCGCTGCCTGCCAGTTGCGCGATGTCGCGCTCGCAACTGCTCTTGATCAAGTCCTTTTCATGGCGCAGGTCGGCCAGGCCGCCCAGGCTGAGGATATTCTTGATTGGCAGGAAGGTGTCGCGGTACAGGGGGCTGCTCTTCGGCAGTTTGTCCCTGCCTGCGATCCATTGCACCAGCTGGCCGCCGGCCGAATGGCCCATGGCGACGATGCGCTTCACGTCCAGCTGGTACCGGGGCGCGTGCTGCTGCAGGCTGTCGAGCGCCGCGTGCATGTCTTCATACGTGCCGGGATAACCGCCGCCCGGCTCGTCGACCCGGCGGTACTCGACATTCCATACGGCGATGCCTTGCGCCACGAGGGCGCCGGCCACGTTGCGCATCTGCTTGATGCCGCCAAAGGCCACCGTCCAGCAGCCGCCATGCACCAGCACGACGACGGGGAACGGTCCGCTGCCCTCTGGCCGGAACAGCTGCGCGTATTGTGACGGCGCGGAGCCATACGCGATCTGCGCCGTGGGAGCTGGGCCGTTCAGGGCCAGGTAGTCGTCCAGGCTCATGGGGGCGGCGACGGCGCCGTGCACGCAGGCGAGCAGGGCGGTGGCGATCAGGGAGGATGGCAGGGACGTGGGCATCGTTGGTTTCGCTTGAGAAGAGAGCAACACTTTAGCATAGGGCCGCGTGGACGCCGGGATCAAGCGGCACGCTGTTTTCCTCCTGCAAGAGGGGTGCCCCATGGTATATTCCGGGCATCAGTTTCCCCTCCTTATCGACACGGTGCACGCAAACAACATTCTTTCCTTGCTGGACGCCGAGCATAGTGCGCTGGGCAGTATCGCGGCAGGTGCCGACCTGGCCCATGCATTGGAGCATTTGTTGCTGGCGTTGCAAGACCTGGCCGATGGCGGCGCGCATGCCTGCCTGCTGCTCATCGACGAGGCCGACTGCTTTTGCGGCTTGGCCGCGCCCAGCCTGCCACAAGACCTGTGTCTGGCCCTGCGCCACGGCGGCGAACAGCCTTCGCCGTTCGGCATGGCGGCCTTTTCCGGCGCGCCCGTCTATTGCGGCGACATCACGCGCGATGTGCACTGGAGCGCGGGCCGCAAGGAAGCCATGCTGCACGGCTACCGCGCCTGCTGGGTCGCCCCCGTGTTCGGTGCCAAGGGGCATATCCTGGGCGTGCTGGGCCTGTTCTTCCCCGCGTCATGCCATCCCACGCAACCCGAAATCGAACTGCTGGCGCTGGCCGCGCGCGTGGCCGCGCATGTCATCGAGCGGGGCCAGCTGGAAAGAGCGCTGCACGACAGCCGCGAACACTTTCATTACTCCATAGAACTCAACACGCAAGTGCTGTGGACGGCCGACATCGACGGCAAGCTCGACTATGTGGCGCAGCGCTGGCGCGAATGGACGGGCGGCAATGGCCTGGGCACCAGTTGGCTGGAGGCCATCCACCCCGACGATGTGCCCCATTCCCTGGCGGCCTGGAGCGAAGCGCTGGGCAGCGGCCAGCCCCTGGACCAGGAGATGCGGGTGCGCCGCCAGGACGGCCGCTACCGCTGGGTGCACTCGCGCGCGTATTGCCGGCTCGACGAGCGGGGACAGCCCGTGAAATGGTATGGCTCGTGCGAAGACATCGACGAGCACTGGCAGGCGCGCAATGCCTTGCTCGACAGCGAGGCACAATTCCGTTCGCTCGCCTCGACCATGCCCAACCAGGCCTGGCTGGCGCATGGCAGCGGCGCTACCTACTGGGTCAATGAGCAGGTGTGCGAGTACACGGGGCAATCGCTGAAGTCGCTGGTCACCAGCGGCTTTCGCCACTGCGTGCATCCGGACGACGTGCAGGCCACGCAGAAAAGCTGGGAGCGGGCCGTCGCCACGGCCAGCGCCTACGAACACGAGTTCCGCATGCGCCGCGCCAGCGACGGCGCCTACCGCTGGTTCCTGGCGCGCGCCTTGCCCCTGTTCGACGAGGCGGGCACGGTGCTGCGCTGGGTGGGCACGAATACGGACGTGCAGGAACAGAAAAACGTGCTGGAAAAGATGGCCTACCTGAATTCCTCGCTGGAAGTGGAAATGGCCAACCGCACGGCCGACCGCGACCGCATGTGGCGGCTGTCGACCGACATCATGCTGGTGGCGGACCTGGCCGGCATGATCATCGCCGTCAATCCCGCCTGGAGCAAGATCCTGGAGCGGCCGGAAATCGAATCGCTGGGCATGGATTTCATCAGCCTCGTGCATCCGGACGACCGCATGGCGGCCTTGCAGGATTTGTCGCGCCTGGCCCATGGCGCGCCCACCTTGCGCATGGAAAACCGCTACCGGCGCCGCGATGGCGGCTACCGCTGGATTTCCTGGACGGCCGTGCCGGCGCAAAAGCTGATCCACGCCATCGGCCGCGACGTCACCGATGAAAAAGAGGCGCGGCTGGCGCTGGTGCGCAGCGAGCAAGCGTTGTTGCAGGCGCAAAAGCTGGAATCGATCGGCAAGCTGACGGGCGGCGTGGCCCACGATTTCAACAATGTGCTGCAAATTATCTCCGGTAATTTGCAGTTGCTGAAGCTGACGGTGGCCGATAATCCACAGGCGGCCAGACGCCTCGATTCGGCGGCCTCGGCCGTCGAGCGGGGCGCCAAGCTGTCGTCGCAACTGCTGGCCTTTGCGCGGCGTCAACCGTTGAAGCCGCTGGTGACGGACCTGGGCCGCTTGCTGCGCCGCATGCATGAGCTGATCCGCCGCGCCCTGGGCGAAGCGGTCACCGAGGAAACCTTCATCAGCGACGGCTTGTGGCATACCCTGGTCGACCCGAACCAGATGGAAAACGTGCTGCTGAACATGGCCATCAATGCGCGCGACGCGATGGACAAGGGCGGTCGCCTGACGTTCACCTTGAGCAATGTCACGCTCGATGCGGCCTACGCCAGCCTGCATGCCGACGTGCTGGAGGGGCAATACGTGCTGCTGACCATCACCGACACGGGCCATGGCATGGAGCGCGACGTGATTGACCAGATTTTCGAACCGTTCTTCACCACCAAGCGCGAAGGCGAGGGTACGGGCCTGGGCCTGTCCATGGCCTACGGCTTCATCCGCCAGAGCGCTGGCCACATCAAGGTACACAGCGCGCCCGGTGCCGGCACGACATTTAAAATTTACCTGCCCCGTTCGCTGGAAAAGCTGGCCGAACCGCCAGCGGGCCTGACGGGCCCGGTGCTGGGCGGCGGCGAGACCATCCTCGTGGTGGAAGACGATGCGCCTGTGCAGCACACGGTGGTCGACATGCTGCGCGGCCTCGGCTACGACGTGCTGCATGCGGACGACGGCGCCTCGGCGCTGGCCCTGCTGGGCACGGGCGTGACCGTCGACCTGCTGTTTACGGACGTGGTCATGCCCGGTCCCGTCAGCAGCAAGGAGCTGGCGCAGCAAGCCCGGCTGCTGCTGCCGGAGCTGGCCGTGCTGTTTACCTCGGGTTATACGCACAATGCCATCATGCAGGGCGGGCGCCTGGACCCGGGCGTCGAGCTGTTGAGCAAACCTTACCAGCGCGAAGACCTGGCGCGGCGCATCCGCCATGTGCTGGCCGACCGCCGCCTGGTGGGCGCGCCCGACCCGTCCGGGCGGCGCATCCTGCTGGTGGAAGACAATGACGATGCGCGTGAAATGACGACCGAGATGCTCAATATGCTGGGGCATACCGTGCATGGCGTGGCCAGCGCCGAGGCAGCCTTGCCCCTGCTGGCCATGCCGGGCCTGGAAGTGCTGGTGACGGACATCAGCCTGCCCACCATGTCCGGCCTGGAACTGGCGCGCCATGCGCGCGCCCACTGGCCGCAGCTGGAGGTGGTGTTTGCGTCCGGCCACGACTGGGGCGCCAGCCTGATGCAGGACGCCAGCGCGCGCTTCCTGCGCAAACCGTTTGGCCTGGAAGAGCTGGCCGGCGCACTGAAGGCGCGCCGGCAGGACGTTTACTAGGTTGGCGCCTGAAGGGCGTGCTGCAATTGCTCGACGGTAAATGGTTTCACCAGGAAGCGTGCGGCCGGGTCCAGCACGCCGGAATTGGCGGGTGCATGGCCGGTGGAAAATACCACTTCCAGCTGTGGATAGTCGCGCGCCGCCAGCTCGGCCAGCTCGGCGCCCGACATCTGCGGCAGGCTGATATCGGTCAGCAGCAGTTCCAGTCCCGGCGTGCCCAGCAGTGGCAAGGCTGCCTCGGCCGTGCCCACGGCCAGCACCGTGTGTCCCAGCATGGCCAGCAGTTCGCTCGTCATGGCGCGCGCATCCGCATTGTCTTCCACCAGGAGGATATGGCGTCCTGCCGGCAGTGCCGGCGCAGGTTGCGGCGCCAGCTGCGCGCGGTACTGCTGCAGGGCCGTCACGTGGCGGCCGTTGGCCAGCAGGTGGCGGATGCGCCGCGCCAGGTCTTCGCGCCGGTACGGCTTGCTCAACAACTCGACGCCCGGCTCCAGGCGGCCGCCCTGCATGATGGCGTCCTGCGTGTAGCCCGAGGTAAACAGCACGGCCAGCTGCGGCAGCAGCAATCGGGCCTGGCGCGCCAGTTCCGTGCTGGCGATCTTGCCCGGCATCACCACATCCGTAAACAGCAGGTCGATGGGGACGCCGCTGCTGACGATGGCCAGCGCGCTTTCGCCATCGCTGGCGCGCAGCACGCCATAGCCGAGGCCGCGCAACATGTCCACCACCGTCGTCTGCACCTGCACGTCGTCTTCCACGACGAGTATGGTTTCCTTGCCACCGAGCACGGGGCCGCTCAATTGCAGCGGCAATTCCGTTTCCGCTTCGAGCGAGCGCGGCAGGTAGATGCGGAAGGTGCTGCCATGGCCGGGCACGCTGTCCACCGTCAGGTGGCCGCCGCTCTGGCGCAGGAAGCCGTACGCCATGCTTAACCCCAGGCCCGTGCCTTCGCCTTCCTTCTTCGTCGTGAAGAATGGTTCGAAAATCTTGTCCAGCAAGTCGGCGGGAATGCCCGAGCCCGTGTCCGAGACGGTCAGCTGCACGTAATCGCCGGGCGCCACGTCCGCATGGCGCGCCGCAAAGTCGCTGTCCAGCACGCTGTTGCCCAGTTCGATGGTCAGCTGGCCCTGGCCATCCATGGCGTCGCGCGCGTTGATGGCCAGGTTAAGGATGACGTTTTCCAGCTGGTGCGGGTCGACCAGGGCGCGCCAGCAATCGTCGGCCAGCAGCAAACGCGTCTCGATGCTTTCTCCCGTGGCGCGCCGCAGCAGCTCTTCCGTCGAACGCAGCAGTTGCGCCAGGTCCGTCACCAGCGGTTTCAATGGTTGACGCCGCGCAAAAGCCAGCAGCTGGGCCGACAGCTTGGCGCCCCGTTCCACGGCGGCCGAGGCGCTGGCGATGCGCCTGGCGGCCAGCGCGTCGTCGTCCAGGGTCATTTGCAGCAGTTGCAGATTGCCGGAGATAATTTGCAGCACGTTATTGAAATCATGGGCCACGCCGCCCGTCAGCTTGCCCAGCGCTTCGAGTTTTTGCGATTGCAGCAGGGCCATCTCGCTGTGGCGCAACGATTCCTGCATGCTGCGCAAGGTGCTTTGCGCTTCCTTTTCCAGCGTGACATGGCGCCCGGTGGCAAACACCAGGTCGCCTTCGGGCGCCGCCACCCACGACAGCCAGCGGTGGCCGCCCTCGCGGTGCCGGTAGCGGTTTTCAAAGCTGGGCATGGCTTCCTGCGTCACCTGCGCCAGCGCCAGGCGCGTGGCGGCGGCATCCTCGGGCAGCACGAAGTCGAACAGGCTGCGGCCCAGCATTTCCTCGGGCAGCCAGCCCAGGATGGCGGCCGAGGCCGGGTTGACGGCGGCAAAGCAGCCTTCGGCATCGATGGCCACCATCAGGTCTTGCGCGCTGCGCCACAGCCGCTCGCGCTCGCTGTTGCGCGCGGCCAGTTCCGCTTCCAGCTTCTTTTCCACGGTGATGTCACGCGCGCTGCAATACACCTTCTCGCCCTCGGGCACGGCGACCCACGACAGCCAGTGCCAGCCGCCCAGCTTGTGGCGGTAGCGGTTTTCGAAGCGCAGCGCCGGCTGGCCCTGGTTGGCCGCCTCCCAGGCCGCATGGGTGCGCGGCAAGTCGTCCGGGTGGACCAGTTCCAGGAAGCGCGTCGTGCGGATTTCTTCCCTGGACCAGCCCAGCGTGGCTTGCCAGGCGGGATTCGAGTGCTCGAAATAGCCGTCGAGGTTAAGCACGCCCAGCAAATCGGGGCTGACGTTCCAGGTGCGGCCGAATTCGCGCGTGCGCTCGGCCACCTGCATTTCCATGCTGGCACTGAGCGCGCGCAGCCGCGATTCCGCCTGTGCCCGCAGGATGGTTGACCAGACCCGTTCCGACACTTGCACCGCCAGTTCGATCTCGTCCGCGTGCCACAGGCGCGCCGCGCGGCTGTGCACGACGAACAGGGCGCCCAGCCGGCCCTCCTTGGCGATGGGAATGTTCAGGAAGGCACGGATGCCCAGGCGTGCAAACGTGGCCAGCGCGGCCGGCGTGGCCGTGCGCGGGTCGCTGGTCACATCGCTGACGGCCAGCGCCTGGCCGGCGGCCAGCGCATCGGCCAGGCGGGCCGCATAATCGCCGAGAAAATATTCGCCGGCAGCACCGGGCGCCAGGCCGTCGCTCCACGCATGCTGCAGGGTGGGGCATTGCAGGGTCTGGTCGATATCGAAGCAGGCCACTTGCTGTGCGCCCAGGCGCTGGCCCAGCAGCTGCGCCGACAGCGAGAGGATTTCGCCCGTGTCGTGCAGCAGGCGCAGCCGGCGTTCCAGTTGCAGCAAAAAGGCCACGCCGCTGGTGCCGGCCTGGCTGCGGGGGGCAGGTGTGCGGTTCATGCCGGCCTCAGCTGCCGGCCAGGGGCAGGGTGACGCTGAACAGGGCGCCATTGCCGGGCTGGCTTTGCAGGGTGATGGCGCCACCATGCGCATCGACCAATTGCTTGGTGATGAACAGGCCCAGGCCCAGTCCGCCCGTGCGGTCCTGGTGCATGACGCGCTCGAACGCGTCGAAGATGCGTTCCTGATCGCGCGCATTGATGCCGATGCCATGGTCGCGCACTTCGATGACGGCGCTGTTCTGCGTGTGCGCCAGGCTGATTTCCACGGGCTGGCCCTGGCCGTAGCGCACGGCGTTGCTGATCAGGTTGACAACGATCTGCTCGACGCGGAAGGCATCCCAGAACCCCTGGATCGGCTCGAAGGCCATCACTTCCAGCACGCTGCCCGTCGTCGCCGCATACGGTGCCAGGTCGTCCGCCACCCGGCGTACCAGGCTGGTCAGGTCGACGGCTTCGCGGCGGATCGACAGCTTGCCGCTGGTGATGCGCGACACATCGAGCATGTCGTCGATCAGGCGGACCATGCTGCGGATTTGCCGCCCGTCGCGCGCCACCATCTTGTTCAGCTTGTCCGGCTCGAAGGCGGCCAGGTTGCCCCGTTCGAGGTTGACGGTGCGCATCTGCGTTTCCAGGAACAGCGTGTTCAGGGGCGTGCGCAGTTCGTGCGCCACCATGGACATGAATTCGTCGCGCAGGCGCAGCGAACGCTGCAGCTCAGCCTGGGTGGCGCGTAATTCTTTCAATAAGGCTTCCTGCTGCTGGCGGCTGTGTTCCAGCGCCTGCACCTGGCGCCGCGACTCGCTGCGCTGCTGGTGCAGGGCCACGAAGACGTTGACCTTGCTTTGCACGGCATTGATATCGAGCGGCTTGTGCAGGAAGTCGACGGCGCCGCTTTCATAGCCCTGGAAGGCGAAATTCATTTCCTTGCCGGCCGCCGTGACGAAGACGATGGGGATGTGGCGCGTCTTCTCCGTGCCACGCATCAATTGCGCCAGCTCAAAACCATCCATTTCCGGCATTTGCACGTCGAGGATGGCCAGCGCGAAATCGTGTTCCAGCAGCAAGGCCAGCGCTTCTTCGCCCGAGGAGGCCTGGTAGACGCTGCGGTCGCTCTCGCGGATCAGCGCATTGAGCGCGCGCAAGTTTTCCGGTAAATCGTCGACGATCAGCAGTTTGGTGCTTGTTTCATTCATCATGTTTCATTCCTGGCATGTGCCGTCCAGCGTAATGGGAAGCGGCGTGCGACGGCGCACGCTTGCGGTAGAGCTTTTCGGGACCCGGCAATGGCTCGAAGTCGGCGGCAAAGCGGGTGAAATGCGTGCTTTCCTTGCTGCCCAGGCCCAGAAAGCCCCGGTGGCACAGCGAGTCGTGGAACAGGCCCAGGGCCCGTTCCTGCAAGGTTTTATTGAAGTAAATCAGTACGTTACGGCACAAAATCAATTGCGTTTCAATAAAGACGCTGTCCGTGGACAGGCTGTGGTCGGCAAAGTTGATCCTGTCGAGCAGGCGTTGCTGGAAATGCGCGGTCGAATGCTCGACCGTGTAGTACTCGGCCAGCTGGCCCAGGCCGCCCGCGGCCAGGTAGTTGTCGCCGTAGTCGGCCATGCGGTGCAGCCGATACACGCCGCGCGCGGCCGTGGCCAGCGCTTGCGGGTTGATGTCGGTGGCGTAAATTGTGCTGCGCTCTAGCAAGCCTTCCTCGTGCAGCACGATGGCCAGCGACAGCGCCTCTTCGCCCGTGCAGCAGCCGGCCACCCAGAGCGTCGGCGACGGATAGGTTTTCAGCACGGGCACCACCTGTTCGCGCAAGGCGCGGAAAAACGCCGGGTCGCGGAACATTTGCGTGACCGGTACAGTCAAAATCTGCAGCAGCTTGCCAAAGGCGGCCGGGTCGTCCAGCACCAGTTGCTGCAAGGAGGGCAGGTCGGCGCAATGCAAGCGCTCCAGCGCCTGATGCAGGCGCCGGCGCTGCGAGGGTAACGAGTAGTCGCGAAAATCATAGCTGTAGCGCTGACAGATCGCCTCCATCAGCGCATGCAGTTGCGCGTCCGAGTAGCGCAGGGACATCACATGCGTTCCATCTTCGGCATCCACACGCGCAGCAGCGAATACAAGCGGTCCAGGTCGATCGGCTTGGCCAGGTAATCGGACGCGCCCGCCTGCAGGCATTCTTCCTGGTCATTTTTCATGGCCTTGGCGGTAATGGCGATGATGGGCAGCTTGTTGTAGCGGCCATCGGCGCGGATCAAGCGCGTCGCTTCCAGTCCATCCATGCCCGGCATCATGACGTCCATCAAGACCAGGTCGATATCGTCCACGCTGTTGAGCTTGCTGATGGCTTCAAAGCCGTTGCGGCCGATTTCCACCACCACGCCTTTCTGTTCCAGCGCATTCGTCAACGCAAAGATATTGCGCACGTCGTCGTCCACCAGCAAAATCTTGCGGCCTTCAAACACGCGTTCGCGGCTGCGTACCTGCTGCAGCATGCCCTGGCGCTCGCTCGACAGTTCCGACTCCACCTTGTGCAGGAACAAGGTCACTTCGTCGAGCAGGCGTTCGGGCGAGCGGGCGCCCTTGATGATGATCGAACGCGAGTATTTCATGAGGTCCGCCTCTTCCTCGCGGCTCAGGTTGCGGCCCGTGTAGACGATGACGGGCGGGAACGAGCACAGTTCTTCATGTTCCATGCGTTCGAGCAATTCGTTGCCCTGGATATCGGGCAGCTTCAGGTCGATGATCATGCAGTCGAAAATCTGCGTCTTCAGTAATTCCAGCGCCTGCTCGCCCAGCGCCACGGCGGTGATTTCCACGTCGTTGTCGCTGATCAGGTGGACCACGCTTTCGCGCTGGCGTTCGTCATCTTCAACCAGCAGGATGCGCTTCATCTTTTGCGTGAATTTCGATTCGAGCTTGCGGAACACTTCCTTCAGCTGGTCGCGCGTGCGCGGCTTGGTGGCATAGCCGATGGCGCCCAGCTGCATGGCTTCCTGCATCTGGTCATTGCCGGACACGATGTGCACGGGAATGTGGCGCGTCAGCGGGTTTTCCTTCAATTGTTGCAAGACCAGCAAGCCCGGGCGGTCCGGCAAGCCCATGTCGAGCAGGATGGCGTCGGGCAGGAACTCTTGCGCCAGGCGCAAGCCTTCGTCGGCGCCGTGCGCCACCAGGCAGCGGTATTGCATTTCATGCGCGAGGTCGAACAGGATGCCGGCAAACGAGGGCTCATCCTCGATCACCAGCACGGAACGCTGGCCCGTCTTGCCTGGGGGCGCGCTGTTCCGGTCATCCTGGAAGGTGGGCAGCGGCACTGGCTTGGCGGCGGGCGCCGCCTTGGGCGCTGCGGCGATTTTTGCGGGCGCTTGTGGCGCCGCTGCCGGCACTGTCGCCGCTTCCACGGCGCGTTCCGGCATGACGGCCGGCAGCACCAAGGTAAACGTGCTGCCCTGGCCTGGCGTGCTGGCCAGCTCGATGCTGCCGCCCAGCAAGGCAGCCAGGTCGCGCGAAATCGACAGGCCCAGGCCCGTGCCGCCATAGCGGCGGCTGGTGGTGCCGTCGGCCTGGTGGAAGGCGTCGAACACCTTTTGCTGCTGGTCGTCGGCGATGCCGATGCCGGTATCTTGCACCTGGAAGCGCACCTGGCCCGCCGCATCGGTGCTTACGTGCAAGGACACGGTGCCCGTATCGGTGAATTTGATGGCGTTCGACAGCAGGTTTTTCAGGATTTGCTCCAGGCGCTGGCGGTCGCTGACCAGCGACGGCGGCGCGTTCGGCGCCACGCTGATATTCAACGCCAGTTTCTTTTGCTGCGCCTGGGCGCCGAACAGCATCTTCATGCTGCTGAGCAGCTCGTCGAAGGGCACGGCTTCCGGCGTCAATTCCAGCTTGCCCGCCTCGACCTTGGAAATGTCGAGGATATCGTTGATGAGGGTCAACAAATCATTACCGGCCGAATAAATGGTTTGTGCAAACGTCACTTGCTCGGCCGTCAGGTTGCCGCTGCTGTTGTCCGACAGCAGCTTCGACAGAATGAGCGAGCTGTTCAACGGCGTGCGCAGCTCGTGCGACATGTTCGCCAGGAATTCGGATTTGTAGCGGCTGGCACGCTGCAGCTCTTCCGCGCGCGCTTCCAGCTGGGCGTGCGCCTGGCCGATCGCCATGTTCTTCTGGTCCAGCGACAGCGCCTGCACGGCCAGCCGTTCGTTCGACTGCTCCAGCGCCGCTTTTTGCTCTTCCAGGTGGGCTTGCGACTGTTCCAGCACGCGCGACTGCTCGCCCAGCTCTTCATTTGCCGTGCGCAATTCTTCCTGCTGCACTTCCAGCTCTTCATTCAGTTGCTGGGTTTCTTCCAGCACATTTTGCAGGCGCTGGCGGTACAGGGCCGCTTCCAGCGACGTGCCGATATTGGTGGCAATCAGGTTCAGCCATTCCTTGGGCCGCTTCCAGCGACGTGCCGATATTGGTGGCAATCAGGTTCAGCCATTCCTTGGTGCGGGCGCTGACGGGATGCGTAAAGCCCAGTTCGATGACGCCGTTGACGACGCCTTCATTGTTGACGGGCGCCAGGATCAGTTCCAGCGGCGCGCCGCTGCCCAGGCTCGAGGTCACGGTCAGATAATTGTCGGGTACTTGCTGCACATGCTTGAGCTTTTTCTCGCGCGCGGTCTCGCCCACCAGGCCTTCGCCCAGCTTGAAGACCTGTTTTTCCTTCACGCCATGTTCATTGAAACCGTACACGGCCGTGCGGCGCAGGCTGCCATCCTCGTCGACGACGTACAGGGTGGCGACGGCCACGTCGAGCCGGTCGGCCAGGAAATCGAGTACGTGCCGTCCCAGTTGCGGCAGGCCCAGCTGGCCGCTCGTATGGGCCGCCAGCTCCGTTTGTCCCGTGCGCAGCCAGGCTTGCTCTTGCAGCACCTCGTTATCCTTGCCGCGCTGCTCGAGCGCATCGTTGTAGATGCCGGACAGGCGCAGCAGTTCGCGCCGGCCCAGGTAGGCCAGCAAGCCGGACGATCCCAGGCTGAGGATCAGGAACACCACCACGGCCAGTATGGTACGGCCCTCGGCCGTGTCGGCCCGTTCCTGGCGCAGCCGTTGTTCCATGGACAGGAAGGTGAGGAATTCGCGGCGGATTTCATCGAATTCCTGCTTGCCTTCACCCTGGCGCACGCGCGCGAGGAAATCCTGGTTGCTGCGGCGCTGGGCGATCACGCCTTCCGCATACTCCATCCACTGGTTTTGCAGCGCGCGGATGCGGCGCAGGCGGTCCGTCTGGATGGGACTGTCGGACACGAGGTCCAGCAGGGTCGTCATTTCCACGCCGATCTTGGCCTTGCCCGATTTATACGGCGCCAAAAACGTTTCGTCGCCCGTCAGCAAGTAGCCGCGCATGCCCGTTTCCAGGTCGACCGACAGCTTCATGACTTCATTCGCATTGCCGATCACCCGTTCCGAATGCTCGACCGAGCGCAGGGCCGAGAGCAGGTAGGCGATCAGGCCGACAAACACGAGGGCTGTAGCGACCCCGATGACCAGCGGCAAGGTGACATTGCGGGCGAGGATGCGGCGAAAGCTGAAGGAATCGATCGGGGTCTTGGTATTCATCATGTCCGTGGTAGGCTGTCGCGAAAAAGCAATTTTAATTGAAATGCAAGTTTTCTGGAGATCAAGCAAAGCGTGCGCTAGCATAACAGCCTTGCGCTCACTTGCCGACTCGCAAGACGCTGCAAAGCGCGATAGCACACAGATAAAATTTAAGAAAAATCAAGCTTTTTACGATTGAGATAGATCAAAGAGATTGGCTGTTCGCATCCTAAGATGCAGGTGGTGGTGGCGTCCTGTAAACGTCGCCATGTGCAAGCCAGCCCAATTTCCAGTGCCCGGTTCAGGCTCAGGGCAGCCAGCGAGGCGACGGCGCCCGACAGCAGGTAGAAGCTGACATAGGCGAGGCCGAAGTTGGCCGACAGGCCCAGCGCCACCAGCGGGGCAAAGCCGGCACCCACCAGCCAGGCCAGGTCGGATGTCAGGGCCGCGCCCGTGTAGCGGAAGCGGGCAGGGAAGTTGGCCGTCACGGCACCGGCTGCCTGGCCGTAGGACAGGCCCAGCAGGCTGAAGCCCACGAGGATGAACACATCCTGGCCCGCATTGCCGCCGCCCATCAGGGTCGGCACGAAGGCGCTGAAGATGGCGATCAGCACGGCCAGCACGCCCAGGGTGGTGCGGCGGCCCACTTTATCGGCCAGCAAGCCGGAAATCACCACGCCGACGGCAGCCAGCACGGCGCCCAGCATCTGCACTTGCAGGAAGTCCGAAGCGGAACGCGTCTGGTAGACGGAAATCCAGGACAGCGGGAACACGGTGACCAGGTGGAACAGGGCGTAGCTGGCCAGCGCGGCGAGGGCGCCGATCAGCACGTTGCGACCCTGGCCGCGGCCCATTTCAAACACGCTCACGGGTTGCAGTTCGCGTTCGTCCAGCAGGCGCGCATATTCATTCGTCGACACCAGGCGCAAGCGGGCAAACAGGGCCACCACGTTGATGGCGAAGGCGACATAGAAAGGATAGCGCCAGCCCCAGTCGAGGAACTCTTCATCGGTCAGGGAGGTCAGCATGAAGCAGAACAGGCCGGCGGCAAGCAGGAAGCCGAAGGGCGCGCCCAGCTGGCCCAGCATGGCATACCAGCCGCGCTTGTTTTCCGGCGCGTTCAGGGCCAGCAGCGATGGCAAGCCATCCCACGAACCGCCCAGCGCCACGCCCTGGCCGATGCGCAGCACGGACAGCCAGATGATGGCGGCAAAGCCCAGGTGCGCGTAGGTCGGCAGGAAGGCGATGCCGGCCGTCGACACGCCCAGCAGGAAGAGGGCGATCGTCAGCTTGGCGCTGCGCCCCATGCGGCGCTGGATCTCCATGAAGATCACGGTGCCGAACGGGCGGGCGATGAAGGCAAACGAGAAAATCAGGAAGGCATACAATGTGCCCTCCAGGCGTTCTTCGAACGGGAAGAAGACGCGCGGAAACACCAGCACCGAGGCGATGGCGTAGACAAAGAAGTCAAAGTATTCGGAAGCGCGGCCGATGATCACGCCGACGGCGATCTCACCGGGGTCGATATGTGATTCGACCGTGCCGGCCCCGCTTGCGTCGCGCAGGGAGTGGGGGGAAAAGTCGGCGGGTACATCGCCGCTGTGTGTGCGCGTGCTGGACATGATGATCGTCTCCAATATAGTTTCGAGTTCGGCCAACGCGTAACATACTCCGGGTGTCTCACGCCCGGAGTAGGACTATTCATCAGGTAGTCGTAGGAAAACTCCGCGCCTACGCAGTGAAAGTCCGAGCAAGGGGTAGGACAAAACGTCCAATTGCCAACGCGCTCCAGTGAGAATACAGTACCATATCTTCATCCCCTGTACTGGACTTTCCTGTATGTTTTCATTAAAAGTTCGTCGCGGACTGCTACTCTTACCTCTCGCATTGTTGGCTGGTTGCAATACGGTTGTACTGAATGCGTCCGGTGACATCGCAGTTCAGCAAGGCAATCTGATTGTCATCTCGACATTGCTGATGCTGTTGATTATCGTTCCGGTAATCGCCCTGACCCTGCTGTTTGCATGGCGCTATAGAAAAAACAATACCGCGGCCAAATACGAGCCGGACTGGGACCACTCGACTCGCCTCGAGCTGATTATCTGGGGTGCGCCCCTGCTGATCATCATCGTGCTGGGCCTGCTGACCTGGATCAGCACCCACACCCTCGATCCATACCGCCCATTGAGCCGTATCGACGCCAACCGCCCGATTCCTGCCAGCCACAAGCCGATGATCGTCGAAGTCGTGGCGCTGGACTGGAAATGGCTGTTCATCTACCCGGAGCAAGGCATCGCTTCCGTGAATGAACTGTACGCGCCCGTCGATCGTCCGATCCGCTTCAAGATCACCGCCTCGTCCGTCATGAACTCGTTCTTCATCCCCGCACTGGCAGGTCAGATCTACGCCATGCCGGGCATGGAAACGCAGTTGAATGCCGTCATCAACAAGCCTGGTGTCTACAAGGGCTTCTCGGCGAACTACAGCGGTGCCGGTTTCTCGGGCATGCGCTTCAAGTTCCACGGCGTGAATGATGCGGACTTTGACAAATGGGTGGCATCGGCACGTGCCGGTGGCGGCGCGCTGAACCGCGACGACTACCTGTCGCTGGCCCAGCCTAGCGAACGCGACCCGGTGCGCCGCTACAGCGCCGTACCTAGCGATCTGTACAAGGCAATTCTGAACCGCACCATCGTTTCCGACGCCCTGTGCGTGACGCCGGTCGAGCCATACAAATTGACGATGGCAAAAAGCCCGGTAGCGGCCGTAACGGCAGTAGTCGCTAGCGATGCAGTGGTTGAAAAGGGCGTTCAAGCCAAGTAACAACTGCATGAATCCCGCAGCGCATTGCGCTGCAGATACTGGCGCCGCTTGCCTGGCGCCTCCCTTTTTTCTCTGAGAGTAACAATGCTAGACCATATTGATCTGACGAAGCTTATCTTCGGCCGTCTGACTTGGGATGCAATTCCATTTCACGAACCTATCCTGCTGGCGACCTTTGCGATGGTTGCCCTGGGCGGTATCGCACTCGTTGCGGCACTGACGTATTTCCGCGTCTGGGGTACCCTGTGGCGCGACTGGATCACCAGTATCGACCATAAAAAAATCGGTATCATGTACATGATCCTGGGCCTGGTCATGCTGTTGCGCGGCTTTGCCGACGCGCTGATGATGCGTACCCAGCAGGCGATCGCCTTTGGCGACAATGCCGGCTTCCTGCCACCGCATCACTACGACCAGATCTTCACCGCCCACGGCGTGATCATGATCTTCTTCGTCGCGATGCCTTTCGTGACGGGTCTGATGAACTACGTGGTGCCGCTGCAAATCGGCGCGCGCGACGTGGCTTTCCCTTTCCTCAATAACTTCAGCTTCTGGATGACCACCATGGGCGCCGCCCTGGTCATGGCTTCGCTGTTCGTCGGCGAATTCGCCCGCACGGGCTGGCTGGCCTATCCACCGCTGTCGGGCATCGTCGGCAGTCCGGACGTGGGGGTAGACTATTACATCTGGTCCTTGCAGATTGCCGGGGTCGGGACGCTATTGTCCGGTGTCAACCTGATCGCCACCATCGTCAAGATGCGCGCGCCAGGCATGACCTGGATGAAAATGCCCGTGTTTACCTGGACCGCACTGTGCACCAACATTCTGATCGTCGCCGCCTTCCCGGTACTGACGGCGGTATTGGCCATGCTGTCGCTGGACCGCGTTGCAGGCTTTAACTTCTTCACGACGGAACTGGGCGGCAACGCCATGATGTACGTCAACCTGATCTGGATCTGGGGTCACCCAGAGGTCTACATCCTGATCCTGCCACTGTTCGGCGTGTTCTCGGAAGTCGTCGCCACGTTCAGCAGCAAGCGCCTGTTCGGCTACGCCTCGATGGTGTACGCCACCTGCGTCATCATGATTCTGTCGTACCTGGTATGGCTGCATCACTTCTTCACCATGGGTTCGGGCGCCAGCGTCAACTCTTTCTTCGGCATCACGACGATGATCATCTCGATCCCGACGGGCGCGAAGATCTTCAACTGGCTGTTTACCATGTACCGCGGCCGTATCCGTTTTGAGTTGCCCATGCTGTGGACGATCGGCTTCATGGTCACCTTCACCATCGGCGGCATGACCGGCGTGCTGCTGGCCGTACCACCAGCTGACTTCGTATTGCACAACAGCCTGTTCCTGATTGCCCACTTCCATAACGTGATTATCGGCGGCGTGGTGTTCGGCGTGTTTGCTGCGATCAACTACTGGTACCCGAAAGCCTTCGGCTACAAGCTCGACGCGTTCTGGGGCAAGTGCTCGTTCTGGTTCTGGTTCGTCGGCTTCTACCTGGCCTTCATGCCGCTGTACGTGCTGGGCCTGATGGGCGTGACCCGTCGTGTCAACCACTTTGAAGATCCATCCTTGCAAATCTGGACCATCATCGCCTGGTTTGGCGCCGTCTCGATCGCGCTCGGTATCGCTTCCATGCTGATCCAGTTCGTCGTCAGCTACCGCAACCGTCACGCCCTGCGCGACGTTACCGGAGACCCATGGGGTGGCCGTACGCTGGAATGGTCGACGTCGTCGCCTCCGCCAGACTATAATTTCGCCTTCACGCCACAAGTGCACGAACTCGATGCATGGACTGACATGAAGAAACACGGTTACCAGCGTCCGACGTCCGGTTTCACGAAGATCCACATGCCGAAGAACACCTGGGCTGGTTTCGTGATCGCCGCACTGTCCGCACTGGTCGGTTTTGGCCTGATCTGGCAAATGTGGCTCGTCGCCAGCATCGGCTTCGTGATCATGATGATTGCGATCATCGTCCATACCTTTAACTACAAGCGCGATTACTACATTCCTGTGGAAGAAGTGGTCCGTACCGAAGACGCTTACACTAAATTGCTGAGCAGCCATGTCTGATACCATCGCCCATAACACCGGCGCCGCTGGCGCCGCACCAAGCACGCGCAGCTACTTTGTGCGCGAGCACCACCCGGAAAACGGCAGCTTGCTGGGTTTCTGGCTCTACCTGATGAGCGATTGCCTGATCTTCGCCTGTCTGTTCGCCACGTACGCCGTGGTGGGCCGCAACTACGCGGACGGCCCGACGGGCGCCGCGCTGTTCGACCTGCCGCTGGTGGCTGTCAACACGGCCATGCTGCTGCTGTCGTCGATCACCTACGGCTTCGCCATGCTGGCCATGCAGCGCAAGCAATTGCGCAGCACCCTGGTCTGGCTGGGCATCACGGGCCTGTTCGGCCTGGCCTTCCTGTCGCTGGAAATGTATGAATTCATTCATCTGATCCACGAAGGCGCCGGTCCGCAGCGCAGCGCGTTCCTGTCGTCGTTCTTCGCCCTGGTCGGTACCCACGGCTTGCACGTGACGTTCGGCGTGATCTGGCTCGTGACCCTGATGTTCCAGTTGAACAAGCATGGCCTGACCCCGGAAAACGGCCGTCGCATGATGTGCCTGTCGCTGTTCTGGCATTTCCTGGACGTCATCTGGATCGGCGTCTTCACCTTTGTCTACCTGATGGGAGTGCTGCCATGAGCGACCACCACACACACGGCGATAGCCACCACCATGACCAACACGATCATGGCAGCCTGAAAAGCTACACCATCGGCTTCATCCTGTCGGTGATCCTGACTGCCATTCCTTTCTGGCTGGTGATGGCGAAAGTCATCACCAATTCGGGCACCATGGGCCTGGTCCTGCTGGCGTTCGCGGCAGTGCAAGTGGTGGTGCACATGGTGTACTTCCTGCACATGAACACCAAGTCCGAAGGCGGCTGGAACATGATGGCGCTGATCTTCACGATCATGATCGTGGGCATTGCCATGGCCGGTTCCCTGTGGGTCATGTACCACATGAACCACAACATGATGCCGGATCTGATGCCTGAGTACATGCATACGAAAACGGCTCCATGATGAGTCAACCGCGCCCAAGCAACACCGGGCGCGCCCCTGGCGCCGCATCGCAAGATGCTGCGCCAGGCCCACGCGGCATGGTCGTGCGATATGCATTGGCCTTGCTGGCGGGGATCTTGTTTGCCGGTTTCTGTGCCCTGGGCACCTGGCAAGTCAAGCGCCTGTTCTGGAAGCTTGACCTGATCGAGCGCGTCGAACAACGCGTACATGCGCCCGCAACGGACGCACCTGGACCCGCAGCCTGGGCCAGCATTACGCCACAAACGGATGAATACCGCCACGTGCGACTCTCCGGTACCTATCTCCCCATTTTCAATACCCTGGTGCAGGCAACGACGGCACTGGGCAGCGGTTACTGGCTGGTGACGCCATTGCGCCTGGCCGATGGCAGCACCGTGCTGGTCAACCGCGGTTTCGTGCCGAAACGCGCAGGCATCGCCGCCAGCACGCCGGCCGGCATCGTCAATGTCGACGGCTTGCTGCGCATCAGCGAGACGGGCGGCGGATTCCTGCGCGAAAACAGTCCTGCCACCCAGCACTGGTATTCGCGCGACGTGGCCGCCATCGGCGCCTCGCACATGCTCACCAATGTGGCGCCATACTTTGTCGATGCGAAGGCCAAATCGGAAACGGCCGTTGATGCGCCCGTCGGCGGCCTGACCGTGATCTCGTTCCCCAACAACCATCTGGTGTACGCCTTGACCTGGTTTGCGCTGGCCCTGATGGTGGCCGGCATCAGCTGGTGGATCGTGCGCGAAGACAAGCGCCGCCGCGCCCGTGGCGCCCAGCGCCAGGAAAGCGACCATGCCGGGCAGGATTGAGATCCTGCCCAACCGCGAAGTCTTAGAGCGCGGTGCGGTGGCGGCCGAGATGGAACATCCGGCCGGCCACCAGAACATGAAGCTGCTGATCCAGCTGCGCTGGCTGGCCGTGATCGGCCAGATCAGCACCATCTTCGGTGTGGGCGTGGGACTGGGCATCGCCTTGCCCGTGCCCTACATGCTCGAAGTGCTGTCCTGCCTCATCGCTTTCAACCTGGCCAGCCTGCTGCGCTGGCACGAACGCCAGCCCGTGTCCAACACGGCCCTGTTCCTCGCCTTGCTGGTCGACGTCACCGTGCTGACGGCCCAGCTCTACCTGAGCGGCGGCATCAGCAACCCGTTTGCCTTCCTGTACTTATTGCAAGTCATCCTCAGCGCCGTGCTGCTGGAAGTGTGGTCGACCTGGATCATGGTGGCCATTACCAGCCTGTGCCTGGCGGGCCTGGCCTTGCTGCCCGGCCCCCTGATTCTGCCGATCGACCCCGAGCGGGGCTTTTCCAGCCTGTACGTGCAAGGCTTGCTGATCTGTTTTATCCTGAACGCCGCCTTGCTGGTGGTGTTCATCACGCGCATCAACCGCAACCAGCGCGCCGGCGACGCCAAGGTGGCGGACTTGCGCCAGCGCGCGGCGGAAGAAGAGCACATCATCCGCATGGGCTTGCTGGCCTCGGGCGCCGCGCACGAGCTGGGCACGCCGCTGGCAACGCTCTCCGTCATCCTCGGTGACTGGCGCCGCATGCCGGAATTGAGCAAGAACAGCGAGCTGCTGGAAGAAATCACGGAAATGCAGGCGCAGTTGCGGCGCTGCAAGAGTATCGTCAGCGGCATTTTGTTGTCGGCGGGCGAGGCGCGCGGCGAATCGTCCGTGAAGACGACGATCAACACCTTCCTCAACGACCTGGTCGATGAGTGGCGCAGCAGCCGCCCGATCCAGAGTTTCGAGTACGATAACCGCATCGAGCATGACGTGCCCGTCGTCTTCGATTCGACCTTGAAACAAACCATTTGCAATGTGCTCGACAATGCGCTGGAAGCGTCGCCCGACTGGCTGCGCTTCGAAGCCACGCGGGAGGCGGATGCCTTGCACCTGGTCATTACCGATGCGGGCCCCGGTTTCGAGCCGTCGATGCTGACGCACCTGGGCAAACCGTATCAAAGCAGCAAGGGTAAGCCCGGTGGCGGCCTGGGTCTGTTCCTGGTGGTGAATGTCGCGCGTACCCTGGGCGGTACGGTGACGGCGCGCAACCGGGTGCAGGGCGGGGCGGTGGTGCATCTGGCCTTGCCGCTGGCGGCCATCAAACTGGAAAGAGAAAGCGACCACCATGCAGGATGACCGTCTGTTACTGATCATCGAAGACGACGCCGCGTTTGCCCGCACGCTGGGCCGCTCGTTCGAGCGGCGCGGCTACCAGGTCATCCTGGCCACCAATTTCGACGAAGCGAGCGCCTTGCTGGAACAGCATTGCCCGGATTATGCCGTGGTCGATTTGAAACTCAATGGCAATACGTCCGGCCTGGCCTGCGTGCAGATGCTGCACCAGCACGACCCGGACATGCTGATCGTCGTGCTGACGGGCTACGCCAGCATCGGCACGGCCGTCGAAGCGATCAAGCTGGGCGCTTGCCAGTACCTGGCGAAACCGTCCAACACCGATGACATCGAAGCGGCCTTCGGCCACGTGGCCGGCAGCGCCGACATCGAACTGAGCAACCGCGCCACCAACATCAAGACCCTGGAGTGGGAACGCATCCACGAGATGCTGGCCGAGACGGATTTTAATATCTCGGAAACGGCGAGAAGGCTGGGCATGCACCGGCGCACGCTGGCGAGGAAGCTGGAAAAGCAGCGGGTGAAATAATCACCGCGCAGTTTGGTTGTTGTCGAACGTCAGTTCGAGCACGCTGTCGTCGCTCGAGTCCGGATCCCGCATGCCCTTTACGCTGACAAACGCAGTCGCCTCCTGGCCCGCTCGCTCCTTGGCTTGATCCGTACCGGCATAGGCCTGTACCGCGGCGCCGCACAGACACGGCAGAAGTCCAGCGATTGCACGCATACCCATCCTTCTATTCATGAATGAAAACGTGAGTGTAGAAAAAAACAGAGGTGGGGGCAGGCTGTTAAGGCTGAATGTCAATGGGGATGAATGAGGTGCTTGAGATCGCTGTTTTTCTACACTATGCGCATCTGTATTTGCTTCAATGCCGCCGCAGCCATTCCATCTTCTGCACCTGGATATGCGGATGGCTCTCCAGCGGCTCCCATTCCGGCAGGAATACAAAACCCTGCTTCTGGTAAAAGGCGGCAGCACGCGTATTCTCGGGCGCCACGTCGAGTACCAGCCGCGCGTGGCCATTCCCGACGGTACATTGTTTCACGGCCTCGACCAAGCCTTGCGCCACGCCCAGGCCGCGATATTGCTGCGCAACCCACATGGCGATCAGGTGGCACTCGCCATTGCCGGCCACCACTTGCGCGGCGAGGCCGATGGGGTGTTCTCCGTCAAAGGCGAGGAAAAACGTGCGCTGCGGCGTGCTGATGGCGCGCTGCTGCCAGTCGGCATCGGAAAAACCGGCCGCGCTGGCATGGCTGGCGCCGAAGGCGGTGGGGGCGTCGAGCAGGGCGGCCAGACGCGTGGCTTTCAGGGCCGGCCAGTCGGCGCCGGTGGTGGGGCGGATGTGCATGGTCGTCTATCCGGAGTGGGTGTAGCGATGGCGCCGGCGCGGTGTGGGTCTAGCCCGCGTCCCGCAAGGTCTTCTGTGCCTGCAGGCAGGTGCTCATGTACGCGCTATCGGCGCCGCGCTTGTTGCCCGCGGCCTTGGTGGCACGCAGCACGGCTTCGAGCTCGTCCAGCGACGTGGTGGCGCGCATTTCCTCGATGCTCGGCCCCAAAGCGCGGGCGCAGAGGTTTTTCATCTTGGGCACGATGCTCTGGGTCCATTCCGGCATCTTTTCCAGATGCGCGAGCGTTTGCGCATGATCGGTGAAATTGGCGCCCTGGGTATTGGCCTTGTCCATGTATAGCTGGATCGCCGGTTCCGTCTGGGAGCGCATGCAACTGTTCATGACCGTTTCGATCAGGCCGACCCGGAACTCGTTGAATGGCAGTGGCTCCTTGGCGGCCACGCTGTGCAATGGCAAGGCGAGCAGTGAAGCGATGGCGATCCAATGCTTTGGTATCAAACGCATGACTTTATTTCTTTGCATGAAAACCTGCATGATAAGCCACATTTCCTATTGGCAACAAGCTATTGCAAGCCCATGCCTGGGGCTGGCCGGCTGGAACGCTGTCCAGCCCTGCTGCCGGACGAGCGATCCAGTCTGCCGCGTCAGGACTGGTCCCACACTTCAATCGTCAGCGGCTGTCCCGGCGCACAGGCGGCGATGCGCTCCCGATGCACGGTGATGCAGCCAGGCCAGCCCGTCAGTTGGTCTTGGGGGAAATCGCCATCCTGCGCCTCGGCGATGCCCGCCAGCAGCAGGGGCGCGATGACGTCCGCCGAGGCCGTGTAGCGGTTTGGAAAGCCGTTGCAGGTCAGCTGGGTCGCCTTGCCTTGTTCACACAACTGCGCGATCCAGTCTGCGCCGAACAGGCCAGCTTCCCAGGTGGCGAGAAACGCTTCCTTGTTGACTTTCGTCATATCGGCCATCTGTTCCGGTGTTTGCGTCGAGATAATGGTCCACCAGCCTGACATGGGTATTCCTTGTGAAAAGTGAAAAAATCAGCGGGTCATCGCGCGGCGCAGCACATAGCTGAGGCCATCGACGGCGGCCACCATCAGCAGCATGGCGACGATGACGGTCGCGGCGCTCTGCATCTGGAACAGCGACAGATGGTATTTCAGCATCTGTCCCAGGCCGCCCGCACCGACGACGCCGAGGATGGCGGCGGCGCGGATATTGTTTTCCCAGCGGTACAGCGTATACGACATCATCTGCGGCCCGCATTGCGGCAAGGTGGCGTACAAGAAGGCCTCGGCAGGGCGCGCGCCATTGATGCGCAAGGTGGCGGCGGGCAGGGGCGGGCAATTTTCAAACGCATCGGCAAACAAGCGACCCAGCACGCCCACCGTATGCAGCGCCAGCGCCAGGGTGCCCGCGAACGGGCCCAGGCCGGCGGCGATCAGCAAGATCGAGGCCCACACCAGTTCGGGGATCGAGCGCAGCACGTTGAGCACCGCGCGCGTGGCGTTGCGCGCCAGCTTGCCGAAACGCCCGCTGGCGGGCAGGGCCAGCAGCGCACCCAGGAGCGCGGCGATGACCGTGCCGATAGCCGACATGGCCAGGGTTTCAAAGGTAGCGATGCCGACCTTGATGAGAAATGCGGGCGCCAGTTCGGGCGGCGCGAAGCCGTGCAGGAAATCGGCACTGGTGCGCACGGCATCGGCGCTGAAGAACTCGCCCCATTTCAAGGGCAGGGTGGCGAAGCTGGCGACGACCAGCAGCACCAGGCCGGCCAGCAAGGCCCAGGTCGACCAGCGCACGGGAGGGGAAACCGGCAGCATGGAGGTGTCGCCCTTCATGCCAGCCTCCGGCGCAGCATGGCCGAGACCGCATCGGCGCCCGCCACCAGCAGCACGAACACCATCAGCATGGTGGCCAGTTCATTGCCGGCCATCATCTTCATCGATTCATCCATGCGCTGGCCCAGGCCGCCCGCACCGACAAAACCCATGACGACGGAGCCGCGGATCGCGCACTCCCAGCGGTAAATCGTGTACGACACCAGTTCGGCGGCCGATTCGGGCAGGGCGCCGTACAGCAGGGCCTTTAATCTGCCGCTGCCGTTGTGCAATAGCGCGTTGCAGGCGGACGCATCCGACGATTCGAGGATTTCCGCGTAGACCTTGCCCAGCATGCCGCAATACGTGAGGGCGATGGCGATCACGCCGGCCGTCGGCCCCAGGCCGACTATGCGCACCAGCAATAGTGCCCAGACCAGTTCCGGCACGCTGCGCAGCAGCACCAGCACCGCGCGCACACTGTGGCGCACGCTGGCGGCCAGCGGCGACACCTGGCCAGAGCCGATGCGCGAAATCGACAAACGCTCCGTCACCAATAAAGTCAGCGGTATGGCCCCCAGCATGGCCAGCGCCATGCCGGCCGTCGCCATGGCGATGGTTTCCCAGCTGGAAATGGCCACCAGTTGCAAAAATTCCAGCGAGTGAGCGGGCGGCACGAAGCTGGCAAGGAATTGCCAGGTGGCGGCCAGGCTTTGCGCATCGAACAGTATCCACGGCTTGAATTCGGCTTGCACCAGCATCGGCCACAGCACCAGCAGCACGATGGCAGCGCCGGTCAGGCGGCCGCGCCAGGCGGGATCGCGCGGCAGGGCGGCGTTGGCGCTCTTCAGCAAAGCGGCCTCGCGGCGTCCAGTTTCGCGTCCACTGCCTCGAACTGCGGCGCCGGATCGGCCTTGTTGCGGTACAGCCGCTCTATCATGGCGTCGCTGACCTCGCTGCTGGGCAAGTCGAAGACGATCTTGCCGTCGCGCAGGGCGACGATGCGCGTAAAACAGGCGCGCGCAATATCGACCTGGTGCAGGCTGCAGATCAGGGTGGCGTTGCGCGCTCTTGCTTCCGCTTGCAGCACATGGATCGTTTGCAGGGCCAGCGTGGGGTCGAGCGCGGACAGCGGTTCGTCGACGAGGAACGCTTGCGCATTCGACACCAGCGCGCGCGCCATGCCGCAGCGCTGGCGTTCGCCGCCGGACAGGCGGTCGACGCGCGCATACAGTTTGTCCTGCAGGTTGAATCTGCCTAAAGCCTCCCACGCGGCGCGCGGGTCGACGGGGGCCAGCAGGGAACGCATCGCCGTCCACAAGCTCCATTGCGGCAGCCGGCCCGCCAGGACGGCGTTGACGACGCGCTGGCGCGGCGGCAGCGGCGGCGTTTGCGGCGCCAAAAACAGGCGCGCACGCAAGGCGTGGCGCTCGGCGCTGCCGATCAGCCACGGAGAACTGCCGAGGACGCTCAAGGTGCCGGACTCGGGGCGCAGCGCGCAGGCCAGCGTGTGCAGCAGACTGGTCTTGCCGGCGCCGGAGGGGCCGATCAGGGCGATCTGTTCACCTTGCGCCACGTCCAGGTCCAGCTCGCGCAGGGCCAGCGCATTGCCGGCGGCGCCCGCGTGGTGGACGCAGATCTTGTGAAGTTGGAATGTCATGCGATGTTTCGGTTTTTTGGGGCGGTGTCGGATTACGCCATGCAAGGGCAACGTAGGTCGGATTAGCGGTGAAGCCGCGTAATCCGACACAGTGAAGCCAACAATGTTGTCGGATTACGGCCTCCGGCCTAATCCGACCTACGGTGAAACGCGTCGGCGTAAATTACTTCAACAACTTCGCATCGCGCGCAGCCGCTTCGATATCCTTGTAGTTCTCGGCCTTGGTCGGGATGAACTTCGTGGCGCGCTGCAGGTCGAGGATTTCCTTGCCTTCCGGCGTGGATGGGTCCAGCGCCAAGAAGGCGTCCGTCAGCTTCTTGCGCACGACGGGGTTCATGTCGGCGCGCACGCTCCAGTTGTAATCGTAGTAGCCTGGTGTCGTGTAGAACACGCGCACCTTGGCTGGGTCGACTTTTTTCGCTTCGACTAGCTTTTCCCACACGGAAATGTTCAGCGTGCCCGCATCGACCTTGCCGCCGGCCACGGCCGCCACGGTGGCGTCATGTGCGCCGGAAAATGCGATGCGTTTCATGTCCGTGTCCGGATTGATCTTGGCGGCCAGCAAGTAGTAACGTGGCATCAAGTGGCCGGAGGTCGACGATTCCGAACCGAACGTGAAATTCTTGCCCTTCAGGTCGGACAATTGATTGATGTCCTTGCTGGTGGTGACGAACACGGAGCGGAACTTCGTGTCTTCCTCGCGCTGCACCAGCGGCACGATCTTGCCGCCGCTGCGCACGTTGGCTTGCACGAAAGTAAAACCGCCGAACCAGACCATGTCGAGCTTGTTATTGATCAAGCCTTCCACGGACGCCGCGTAATCGGTGACGGGCGTAAATTCCACCTTCATGCCCAGCTTCTTTTCCAGGTAGCTGCCCAGCGGCTTGAATTTGCGCTGCAATTCCGTCGGCGCTTCGTCGGGGATGGCGGACACGCGCAACACTTGCTGCGCTTGCGCCAGGCCGCTGTGGATGGCCAGCGTGGCGGCAACGGTGGCCAGGATGGCGGGGAGTTTGGAGAATTTGGTCATGGGACTGCCTTTAGAAAAATTGTTCATTAATATACGGAAACCCCGGTACTGCCTTCCTGCATCTCGCCAATGACGACGGCGTCGCCAAAGCCTTCGGCGCGGAAAATCGCCAGCACTTGCTCGACGGCTTCCGGCGCGCAGGCCACCAGCAAGGGGCCGGCCGTTTGCGGGTCCGTCAGGATCGCCTTGTCGATGGCGCTCAGGCTGTCGGCCAGTGCCACTTGCGTGCCGTACCCCTGCCAGTTGCGGCCGGAAGCACCCGTGATGTTGCCGTTTTGCGCCAGTTGCTGCACTTGCGGCAGCAGCGGCACGTCAGCCATGGTGATGCGCGCCTGTAACTTGGCACCGCGCGCCAGTTCCAGGGTGTGGCCCAGCAAGCCGAAGCCCGTCACGTCCGTCAGCGCATGCACGCCATCGAGCAGGGCCAGTTTCTTGCCCGGGGTATTCAATTTGGTGGTGTTGTCGATCAAGGACGCGTAGCCAGCCGCGTCCAGCGCATTTTTCTTCAGCGCGGCCGACAGGATGCCCACGCCGATCGGTTTGCCCAATACCAGTTTGTCGCCGGCGCGCGCGCCTGCGTTGCGTTTCACCTGCGAGGGGTGGACCAGGCCCAGCACCACCAGGCCGTAGATCGGCTCGACGGAATCGATGGTGTGGCCGCCCGCGATGGGGATGCCGGCCTGGGCGCAGATGGTTTCGCCGCCTTTCAAGATGAGGCCGATGGTTTCTACCGGTAGCTTGTTGATCGGCATGCCCACCAGGGCCAGCGCCATGATGGGCGTGCCGCCCATGGCGTACACGTCGGAAATGGCGTTGGTGGCGGCGATGCGGCCAAAATCGAAGGGGTCATCGACGATGGGCATGAAGAAATCCGTGGTGGCGATCAGCGCCTGCTCGTCGTTAAGCTGGTACACGGCCGCGTCATCCGAGGTTTCTATGCCGACCAGTAATTCTTTCGGCAGGGGAAAGCCGCCGCTGCCCTTTAAAATGTCGGCCAGCACGCCGGGCGCAATTTTGCAGCCGCAGCCGCCGCCATGGGCAAATTCGGTCAATCGGATGGGGGTGGGAATGCTATCGGACATGGTCGTCATCCTGCTCAAAAAGGTCATGGGAAGCTGCGCCGGCACTTACGCGGCGCTGGCGGTACGCGGTTCGCCGACGATAGCACATAATGCGCGCGCGGCTTGCTCAAAGGCATGTTCTGAAATGTCGGGCAAGACCAGCGGCGTCGCCTGGGCGTAGCGGCTGAAGTTGCGGGCGATCGATTGCCGGTAGACGGGGTCGTAATGCTGCACCAGCAACTCTTCCACCAGCTCGGCCATGTGGCCCGCGGTCGCCAGTTGCTGCCAGTGGGCAATTTTCTCCTTGCCATGCAGCTGCGTCAACAGGGCCAGTTGCACGTTCAGGCGCGCCGGGTCGCCGACGAAATGCGCATAGTCTTGCATCAGCAATTGCACGCGCTCGCCAATGTCCAGCTGCACGTCGGTGCAGGCGGCCGCGCGCATCTTTTCCATCAGCGCATCGGGCACGCGCAGCCGGCCTACTTTCTTGCTTTCTGACTCGATGAAGACGGGGAGCGTCGGGTCGAAATGGCGCAGTTGCTGCCACAGCGCGCTTTCAAACGCCTTTTGCGAGGGCTGGTCCGCGTCCGGCAAGCCGCCCAGCACGGAGCCGCGGTGGGCCGCCAGGTCTTCCAGGTCGATCACTTGCGCGCCTTGTTTGTCCAGCACCTGCAACAGGCGGCTCTTGCCGCTGCCCGTGGGACCGCACAGCACGTTGATGAAGTCGAAACGTTCGGGCAGGGTGGCCAGCTCGGCATTCACGTGGCGCCGGTATTCCTTGTAGCCGCCGTCGAGTTGCGTGACGGGCCAGCCGATGCGCGCCAGGATGTGCGCCATGGCGCCGCTGCGATTGCCGCCGCGCCAGCAGTAGACGAGCGGCGACCAGGAGTGCGGATGCGCGATAAAACCGTCTTCGATGTGCCGCGCGATATTTTTCGCGATCAGCGCCGCGCCCAGTTTCTTCGCTTCGAAGGCGCTCGTCTGTTTATATAAGGTGCCGACGCGTACGCGCTGTTCGTCGTCCAGCACAGGCAGGTTGATTGCGCCCGGCAAATGGTCTTCCGCGAACTCGGACGGGCTGCGCACGTCGATGATGGCATCGAACTCATGCAAGCGGGGCAGGATGTCGCTGAAAGGCAGGACTGCAGGGTATTTCATCGTGGCGCGGCTGCTTGGAGTTGGGAAAGACGTATTATCCCCGATAAAGGCCACCGGCGTGGGGCTTTGGCGCTGCCGCTCACACTTCCCGCGCCGCGCCTGCGTCCTGCATGCCCGTGAAGAACTGCACCAGGCTGTACGGCGCGTCGTCGCCAAAGCACAGGCGCAGGATGCGCTCCGATTCGGCGGCGGCCGCGCTGCTGCGCGCAAACAGCGCCGTTTCATACGCCAGCAGGGCCGCTTCCATGTCGCCTGGGTGTGCGGCAAGCGCCTGTGCCAGCTCGGCACCATCGAACATGGCCAGGTTCGCGCCTTCGCCGGCCGGCGCCATCAGATGGGCGGCGTCGCCCAGCAAGGTCACGCCCGCCACGCGCCGCCAGCGGTGGTCGACAGGCAGCATATGCACGGGACGGGGCACGGGCGGCGTGTCCGCGTCCGTGATCAGGGCCGTCAGCGCCGGCGCCCAGCCGGTAAATTGCGCGGCGATGCAGGCCCGGGCGGCAGGCGGATCGGCAAAATCGATGCCGGCCAGCCATGCCTCCGGTTTGCTCAAGGCCACATACGCATGCAGCACGCCATCGGCTTCGCGGTGAGCCTGGATACCCTTGCCGGGCGCCAGCGCGAACAGGGCGCCATCGCCCACGGCTTGCGCGCTGGCCCGGTGGCGGCGGTCGCTGTCGAACAGGTACGTTTCAATGAAGGAAATACCGCTATACGCGGGCTGCGCGCTGGAGAGCAGGGGCCGCACCCTGGACCAGGCGCCATCCGCGCCTGCCAGCAGGTCGCTTGTCGCCGTGGCGCCATTGGCAAAGTGTAAAAGGTGTTGGCTGCGGTCGAGCATTGCGGCGCTTGTCAATTTATGGCCCCAGCGCACGCTGCCCGGGGGGAGTGCATCGAGCAGGATGCGGCGCAGTTCGCCGCGCGCCACTTCGGGACGGCCCCCCGTGCCATCGTCCCCCTGATCGAGCAAGACCGTGCCGTGCTGGTCGAGCACGCGGCTCGCTTCGCCGCCCGCATGGATGAGGGCGCGGAAGGCGTCATGCAGGTCGGCCGCCCGCAGCGCTTGCTGGCCGGTTTCCTCGTGGATGTCGAGCATGCCGCCCTGGTGGCGCGCCTGCGGCGATGCGTCCGCTTCATACACGGTGGCGGCGATGCCGTGGACGTGCAGCACGCGGGCGAGCATCAGCCCGCCCAGGCCCGCGCCGATGATGGCGATATGCATGGTGATCCTTGAGGGTGGTTTTTAAAATGGCATTGGAACACTGTTCCATCGGAATTTTGCGGCAGGCCAGCATCTGTGTCAAGATAAGCGATGCCGAATAATGTAGCGAACCCACCACGACGCGCAGACTCGCTGACGCGCGACACCATCATCGATGCCGCCATTGCCCTGCTCGATACGGCCGGCGAGGGCGGCTTGACCTTCCGTGCCCTGGCCGCGCGCCTGGCGACGGGGGCGGGGGCCATTTACTGGCACGTGGCCGACAAGGATGACCTGTTCACGGCCGCCAGTGACGCCATCGTCGTGCGCGCCATGCAGGCGGCCATGGATGCCACGCTGCACGGCGATACGCCGCAGGCAGGCATACGCGCCGTGGCGCTGGCCATGTTCGAGGCGATGGATGCACATCCGTGGCTGGGCTCGGCCCTGTCGCGCGCGCCGGGCCAGTTGCCCAGCGTGCGCATTCTGGAACGCCTGGGCCGGCAAGTGGATGCCCTGGGCGTGCCGCAGGACAGGCAATGGCTGGCGGCATGCACGCTGTTGAATTATTTGCTGGGAGTAAGCGGGCAAAATGCGGCCAATGCCGTCATCGCCCGGGAAAAAGGCCTGGAGCGCGCGCACTTCCTCGATACCATGGCGGGCGCCTGGTCACGTCTCGACGCGCAGGCGTTTCCGTTTGCCCGCAAGGTGGCGGGGCAGTTGCGCACGCACGATGACCGCGAGGATTTCCTGGCAGGAATCGACCTGATCGTGCATGGCGTGCAGGCGCTGCAAGCGCGACGTTAGCCCAGCAGATGCCCCAGCAGCGGCGCCAGCAGCACCGTCACGACGCCGGAAAAAATCATCGTCAGGCTGGCCACGGCGCCTTCTTCCGTGCCTACGCGGCGCGCCACGGACAAGCCAAAACCGTGCGCGGCCGCGCCATACGGGGCGCCACGGGCGATGCGCATGCGCAAGGGCAGCAGTTTTAATAGCGGTTTACCGAGCATCAGGCCGAACAAGCCCGTCATCACCACGAAGATGCCCGTCAGCTGGGCCGAGCCGCCCATGTGGCGCGACGCTTCCAGCGCGAACGGCGTCGAGACGGAGCGCGCCAGCAGGCTGCGCGCCATGTCGCCGTGCACGCCAAATATCCGGTCCAGCAGCAGGGTGGCGGCCACGGAGGCGACGATGCCGGCGCAACTGCCCAGCGACAAGGCCAGCCAGTGCTTGCGGATCAGCTTGCGCTCCTGGAAGATGGGCAGGGCGAAGGCGATGGTAGCCGGCCCCAGCAGCCAAGGCAGCCAGCGCGTCTCGCCGAAATACGTGGCGAACGGCGTCGAGGTCGCCTGCACGATGACGATCAGTATCGCCGAGGTGCAGATGGCGGGCGTGAGCAAGAAGTGCGGATGGCGGCGGTGCACGGCCTGGTTGGCGTAGAACAAGACCAGGGTCAGCAGCAGAAACAGCAACGACAGGACCAGGGTGCTCATGCTGCCGCCCTGGCTGTGCGCTGGCGCAGCAGCTTATTCAGACGCAACTTGCGTTCATAACGGCACACCCATTCCACCGTCAACGCCGTGGCCAGCATCACGCTGGCAAAGCCGAGGCCGATATTCACGAACAGCATCAGACCTTGCGCCTTCAGCAGTTGCGTAAATTGCACCACGGACACCACCAGCGGAATGAAGAACAGCAGCATGTTGGCCAGCAGCCAGTTCGCGCCCAGTTCGATGGCGGTAGGACGCACCCAGCCCGACAGCAGCAGGGCCACCAGCACGAACAGGCCCACCACGCCGCCGGAAAACGGCAAGTGCAGGGCGGAAGCGGCTTCGTCGGCCAGCCACCAGGCGGCGATCAGTACGCCTACTTGCCATGCGGTCTGCGCGGGCTGGCGCCAGACGGGGATGGAGGGCAGGGTAGCGGTGGAACAGTGCAAGGCTTTCACGGCAGGCTTTCAAACGGCTGGGGGAAGTTTTCATTGTAGTGACCGCACATCAAAAGATAAAATGACTTAAACTCATCATTATCATTCGATATTGGAATGCATCATGGATATCCGCTCCCTGCGCTACTTCGTCGAAGTGGTCGAACAAGCCAGTTTTACGCGCGCGGCAAACAAGCTGCACGTGACGCAGCCCACCGTCAGCAAGATGATCCAGCAATTGGAACAGTCGCTGGACCTGGCCTTGCTGGACCGCGCCGGTAAACGTTTTACGCTGACGGACGCGGGCAAGGTGGTGCTGTCGCGCGCGCATACCTTGCTGGCCCTGCACGCGGAACTGAAGGTCGAATTGCGCGACTTGCAACATCTGGAGCGGGGGGAGCTGCGCGTCGGCGTGTCGCCGCAGACGCATTCCACGCTGGCGCCATGGCTGGCCGAATACCATCAGCGCTATCCGGGCATCGAACTGAAAATGTACGAAAGCGGCACGCAGGCGATCGAGCGCGACTTGCGCACGGGCACGGTGGAACTGGGCACCATGCTCGACTATCCGGGCAACGCGGCCACCTGGCAGGATTTCGAAGCGCTGCCCCTGGTGCGCTCACCGCTGTGCCTGCTGGCAGCGCCCGGCTCGCCGTGGCAGGGACGCTCGTCCGTGGCCCTGGCCGAGCTGGCCGAGAGTCCCTTCATTTTCTACGGCGCCGCCTTCGCCTTGAATGACATCGTGCTCGATGCCTGCCAGCGGGCCGGTTTCGCGCCGCGCATCACAGGCCGCAGCGGCCAGTGGGATTTCATCGCCTCGCTGGTGCGGCTGGGCGTGGGCATTTGCCTGCTGCCAAAGATGTATTGCGATACGCTTGATGCCGCGCAATTTGCCGTGATTCCCCTGGCCGGCCCGCCCGTGGAGTGGAATCTGATGCTGGCCTGGCGTCGTGGCGGGCGGCTGTCGTTTGCGGCACGTGCCTGGCTGGACCTCGTCAGGGCGCGCATGGCGGACGCGGCCCGTTTACAATAGCTGCTCGCCAACCACCGCCAAGAATATGAAGAATATCGGTAAAACAAGTCTGAAACGCACGGCAGGCTCGCTGCTGCTGGGATTGCTATGTACCGTGGGCCTGATGAGTGAAATGGGCTACGCCCAGGCCGCGCTCCCCGTGTATGGCTATTTCGTCAAGAATACCTATCCGCACGATCCCCAGGCATTTACCCAGGGCTTGCTGTTCAAAGACGGTCACCTGTATGAAAGCACGGGCCAGAATGGCCAGTCCTCCTTGCGCAAGGTGGAATTGACGACGGGCAAGATCTTGCAGAAAAGCATGCTCGACAAAAAAGTGTTCGGCGAAGGCATCACGGACGTGGGCGATGAGATCCTGGGCCTGACGTGGATTTCGCAGACCGGCTATGTCTTCGACCAGAAGACGTTCAAACTGAAACGCACCTTCAGCTACCAGGGCGAAGGCTGGGGCCTGGCCAGCGATGGTAAATTTGTCTACATGAGCGACGGCACCTCCGCCATCCGCGTACTGAATCCGAAAACCCTGGCCGAGGTGCGCCGCTTCGAGGTCAAGGCGGAAGGCCGTTCCATCGACCGCCTGAACGAACTGGAAATGGTCGACGGGGAACTGTTTGCCAATGTGTGGGGCGCGGACGTGATCGCCCGCATCGACCCGGCCAGCGGCAAGGTCGTGGGCTGGATCGACCTGACGGGCTTGCTGCCGCCGGAACAGCGGGGCACGGCCAATCCCGACGCCGTGCTCAACGGCATCGCCTGGGATGCGCGCGGCAAGCGCCTGTTTGTCACGGGCAAGCTGTGGCCCAAGCTGTTCGAGATCGAACTGATTGAAATCCAGCGCCGTTGATATTGGTTATCGGACAGCGTTGCCAGGGGGGAATCGTCTATGATATGCCTCCTTCGCACCTTGCGACCTTTACAGGATGCCATGCTGTCCCTTTCTTTCCCCCTGCGCCGCCTGGCGGCGGCCACCAGCCTGGCCGCCGCCATCTGGCCCGCCGCGCAGGCGCAAACGCCAACGCCCTACGTGCCGGTGACCAAACAGTACGGCGACTTCGTCGTCACGAATGACCGCTTCGACTCGCTCGTCACCTTGTCTTTCCGCAAGCAGGGCTATTACCCCGGCGGCGCGCGCGAAGTGGTGGAAGTGCGCCCCCTCAAAGCCACGCGCGAGGGCCAGCCCATGCTGCTGGCGTTTACCAAGGGCTATACGGGGCAGGGCACCATCCTCATCGGCGTGCAGAATGGCGAACCGCTGATGCGCCCCATCAGTCCCCTGCAGCGCGACAGCATGGTGCGCACGGAGCGCGACCCCGAATGGGGCGTGCCGCAGCCGGGCCGCAGCGAAATGCTGCTGTTTCCCCGCGACGGCCGCGCGCTCGATACGGGCACGGGCGAACTGCTGTGGTTTGACGTGCCGGGTGGAGTCACGGGCGATTACGCCCCCGCCATGCTGGTCTCCGTCTCGCCCGACGGGCGGCGCGGCGCCTATCTCGCCAGGAAGCTGACCACATTGCAAGTGCTCGTTGCCACGCGCGACGACGGCGTGGCCGGCGTGCTGGCCTTGCCGCCCGATACCTATCAACGGTGGTTGAAACCGTTGTCGGAGGCCGCTTCCGAACAGGCGGGCGCCGCCATCAAGGCGCGCCAGGGCCGCACGGATTCGAACCGCATCCGGCGCGAGCTGGAACTGGCCTGGTTTGGCCAGCAATTTCAATGGAAACAAGGCAAGAATGGCTGGCAAGTGTCGGGGCTGGACCTCAGTTCAACGCCGCCAGAAGGAAAACAGCCATGACAATACCCAAACTCCTCGCCGGCTGCCTCGCCGCCTCCTTGCTGGCCGGCTGCGTGCACGGCGAAATGTTCCCCAAGGATTATCTGGCACAAGATATCGACAAGCAAGCAGCGTTGCTGGAACTGGACGTGGTTTTCGGGCAAGCGCCCGATGACAAGCTGACGTCGCGCGTGACGGCACGCAATACCGTGGAATACGCGGGCGCGCCGCACATCGTCGTGCCGTTCTACCAGAAGGGCCTCGGTTTCGACCAGGGTTTCGCCGGCACTTACATGTTTGCCGTGGTGTATCCGGTTGCCAAGGTCGAGACGGCCACGGCCAGCAGCCGCGTCTTCGGCCTGAAACTTGAAGGCCAGCAGCCGGGCAACCCGCGCTACCGCTTCCGCGTGCCGGGCAAGGCGCAATGGAACAGCAATGAAACTTTCATGCTGAGCTTTGAGCGCAAGGGCCGCCGCGAAGAAACCACTTTTCGCTTCAGCAACGAGCAAAGCTGCCCGTCCGCCTTCCTGGCCAGCACGCCCAAATATGGCTTCCCCATCAAGGTCGTCGCCACCTTCAAGGATAACAAGGGCTGCCTGAAAGTGTGCGACAGCCGCGACCAGTGGCCCGGCTTTTGCGCTTACCAGCCGCCGCCGGCCGCTGGACCGGCACGGGGCTGAGCAATACCTGCAGACGTAAAAAAGGCCGATGGAAATCGGCCTCGATGACAGCTGTAGGCGTTGCTTAGCGGTAAAACGCTTCGACTTTGCCCTTCAGCTTGATCTGCAGTGGACGGCCGCGGCGGTCCAGCGACTTGGTGGAAGCGACCTTGATCCAGCGTTCGCTGATGCAATATTCTTCCACGTCAAGACGTTCCTTGTCGTTGAAGCGGATTCCGACGTCGTTCTCGAACACGGCTGCAACGTGGTAAGGGCTGCTGGGGTCGATCGACAGGCGATCGGGCAATGGGGGTAAGGTGGTGGTATCGTTCATGGGCGTAATTATCGCCCAGAATGCCAATCCAGACAACGGGAAGTGCATGCTTATCTGGCCGCCCGCGACATGGCGCCCCCCGTATCTCCTTTCCTTGCCGTCCTTCCGCCCTTACAGATGCCGCGTTTCCTGCGGCGGCGTGTGCCACGCGTCATGCGAGCCGTCGACAAAGGTGACGGGCACCTGGGCCAGTTCGGCCACCGCGGCATCGTCGAGGCAGTTCACGCCGATACCGACAAACGGGCCGCCGCGGGGAGAATCGCCGCGACCGAACGGACGCACGCCGCAATGGCGGCAAAAATAGTGGCGTTCGCGGCCGGCGCCGAAGCGGTATTCGCTCAAGTCCGCTTCTCCGGCCAGCAGGCGGAAAGCCGTGGGCGGCACCAGGCTGGCCCAGCAGCGAATTTTCAGGCAATAGGAACAATTGCAGCGCAAACTCGGCGCCGCCAGGTCGATCTCGGCCGCGAAGCGCACGGCGCCGCAGTGGCAACTGCCATGGTAGGTTTTTTTCATCGTAGCTTACTTTACAGGGTTGCCGTACTGTCATGCAACTGCTGGCCTGGCGACCGTGCGGCATCGGCCTTGCCGCGCACTATAATGGCGCCTGTTCAAGAGAGAGGAGTCGCAGCATGGACATGCGCATGACCGACAGCCTGCGGCAACAGGCATATGCACAGGCGGCGGCCTTCGTGCACACGCTCGACCTGCGCGATCCGGTGGCGCTGCAACGCGTCTGGTCGCTGGCGCCGGGCGTGGCCGACGAGATCATCGAGATGCTCGACAGCTATTTTGCGGCGAACCAGGCGCTGTCCCTGGCGCCGCTGGCCGAGGCCTTTGTGCCGGGCAAGGGTGGCCGTCCCGCCGTCGATGTGTATGCCACCGATCGCGGGCCGCTGGGTCTGGAATGCCTGTTGCTGGCCGATGGCAAGCCGGGCGCAGCGATCTTGCACCTGGAAATGTCGGGCCATGATGGCGCGCTGCGCCTCCATTATCAATACATCGGATCCTGAGGGCAGCATGACCGTACCGATCAGCAAAACACAGCAGCGCATCTGCGACAAATTCGGCTTGCAGGCGCAGGCGCCCGAGCCCATGGTGGCCCTGGCCATCGGCAGCCTGGACCAATCGCCCATCTACGGCACGCGCATTGTGCTGCCGGAAAACGGCACCATCAGCTGGTTCATCCATTGCGGTGAACACGACGACGCCAGCGGCTTTTACCAGCCCCTGCATGCGGAACACCTGCACGAGATGCTGCCGCAAGTGGTCGATTATCTGGCCTTGCCCAGCGGCGCCAAATTCATTCTCGACCGCGAAGGCTATGAAGACGTGTGGCTGGAAGAGTAGCTTTCTTACCAGCAAGATTGTCATTGACGTTGATAAACAGGTATGGGATGCTGCGATTCCGTTTTCAACTGTCGAAAGCCGCATAGTGACTCCACGCCTTCCTTCCGTCCTGCTCGTCATGGCGCTAGCCGCCATCCCCGCTGGTGTGATAGCCGCCCCTGCCAGCCCATCCCAGGCATCGCGCGCGGCACAGGAGATTGGCGCTTTCGTGCGCAGCGAAATGCGGGAGCGCCAGATTCCGGGACTGCAACTGGCGGTGATCCAGCGTGGCAAGGTCGTGCTGAAGCACAATTTTGGCCTGGCCAGCCTGCAATACCAGGTGCCCGTGACGGACGCCAGCCTGTTTTCCATCAATTCGGCAACGAAAGCGTTTGCCGGCGTGGCCGTGATGCAACTGGTGCAGGAGGGCAAGATCGATCTGGCGGCGCCCATCGGCCAGTACCTGGCGGGGCTGCCATCGGCATGGCAAGCCGTGACGGTGACGCAATTGCTCAACCATACTTCGGGCTTGCCCGATGTGCTGGACCAGCGCAGCGGCAAGCTGGTGGGGCCGCAGCCGGACGATGCCGATGCGGCGTGGACGGCGGTGCAGGCGCTGCCGGTGGAGGCAAAACCGGGTGAACGCTTCCGCTACAACCAGACCAATTACGTGCTGCTGGCGCAATTGATCGAACGGCAAGGCGGCCAGTCCTTTACTACCTTCATCCAGCGCCGGCAGTTTGACGTGGCCGGCATGCCGCACAGCGGCTTTGGCGACGCCAAGGACGTGGTCGCCAAGAAGGCCAGTTCCTACGTGCTGGACCGGGGCGGCAACGGTTACCGCAACGTGATCGAAGACTTTCCCGTCTTCATGCGCGCGGGGGCCGGCATCAACAGCAATGCGGGTGAACTGGCGAACTGGCTCATCTCGCTGCAGTCGGGACGCTTGCTGGCGCCCGCCAGCGTGGCACGGCTGTGGCAGCCGACCAGCTTGAATGACGGCAAGCCGGCGCCGTGGGCGCTGGGCTGGCCCAGCATCGGCCGCGCTGGCCACCGCGCCGTGGCCGGCATCGGCGGCGCCCGCTCGGCCTTTTATGTATATCCGGACGATGGCCTTGCCATCATTATTCTCAGCAACCTTGCAGGTGGCCAGCCGGAACAGCTGATCGATACCGTCGCCGGCTTCTATATTCCCGCCCTGCGCCAGCAGCGCGGCGGCGCGTATGCCGCGCACCTGCTGCGCCAGCAGGCCGCCAGCGCTGGTTTCGACGGGCTGGACAAGAAACTGGCGGCCATCCGGCGCCAGCACGGGCTGTCTGCGCCCACTGAAGACGATTTGAATGCCTGGGGCTACCGCCTGCTGGGCCGGCAGCAGCCGAAACAGGCGCTCGCCGTCTTCCAGTTGGGCGTGCAACTGTACCCGCAAGGGGCGAACGGCCACGACAGCCTGGCCGAAGCGTACGAGGCCGATGGCGCCACGGCGCTGGCCGTCACGCATTACCGCCGTTCGCTGGAGCTGGACCCCGGCAACACGCACGCCGCGGCGCGCTTGCGCGTGCTGGCCCCCGACTAGCGTTCTGCCTGGCCGTGCTCGGCCCCGTGCATGGTCAAGTAGGCCGTCAGGTTGTCGTCGTCAATGCCCAGGCTGCGCAGCACTTCCCGCGTAAAACTGACGGGCGCCGTGCCCGGTGCCGTAACGATGCGCTGGTCGGCCACGGCCCACGGTACGTCCTGGTACAGGGCCGCGCCCGCATAGCCCGTTTGTAACAGGTTGTCCGCACTGTTGGACGTATGGCGCACGGTGTCGAGCACGCCTGCCTGCGCCAGCACGCGCGTGCCGTCGCAAATGCCGGCCAGCACAGTATTGTTGTCGCGGGCGGCGCGCAGCAAGGGGCCCAGGTCGGGCGCCTTGCCGCTTTGCCAGTGGCTGCCGCCACACACCATCAGCAAATCGAGTTCATCGAGCACAATCTCTTCCAGTGCCAGTTGCGGCGTGACCAACATGCCACCGGACGAGGTGACGGGCAGGCCTCCCGGCGTGGCGAACTGCGTGTAAAAGCCGTAATACAGGCGCGCCGTGGAATTGATCAGGGCGGTTTCCCAATCGGCAAAGTTCTCGGTCAGTATGGTAATGGCACGTGTCATGAAAAGTCCTGTCGCAGGTGGAGATATCAATTTGAATACAGGCTGGCTGGCCTGCTGGTGCCGAAAGCATAATAAAAAGTACTGACAATTTCTGTCAGGAGCACGCGTGAAATGATGGCACAAACAGCAAGGGACTACGCTACAATCGCTGGCCCGTTCGCGCGGGCTTGCCCCTGTTCAATACTTACTCCCTGTCGCCTCCATGCTGATTCTGTTTTGCCGTGTCCTGTTCAGCATTGCTGGCCTGTTGCTGTTCTTCCTCTTCGATCAGTTAAGTGCGAACGAATGCCTGAAATTGTGCGTCTTGCTGGCGGCCTTCCTGCTGGGCGTGGGCGGCATGCTGCACGCGTGGCGTGGCAGTTCCAGCGCCAGCGCGGTCACCGTGCTGCTGCGCATCGTGGTGCCTGTGTTTTACCTCGACGCTGCCATCAAGGGCTTCTTGCGTGACTATTTTGGCATGCGGCCCAATCCGAATGCCGTTTTGCAGGCCATGTTTGCGACAGATCAAGCCGAGACGGGAGAATTCTTCCTGCACAACAGCGTCGCGCTGGCGCAAGCGGCGGGCTGGTTTGTCCTCGTGACGGCGGCGGTGCTGCTGGCCGACCGCCAGTTGCTGCGCCGGCAAGCGGCGCGCGCCAGTCGCCCACCGGGCCTGGCGCAAAAATGCTTTGCCGTCAGCATGGCCATCTTTCTCGTGCTGCTGCACGTTAATACCACCATGCGGCGTGAAAATCCGGCCCTGTTCTGGCCGCTGCGCTACCAGCAGTACAGCGCGCAGCTGGAAGCGATGAAATCCATGCAGCAGGCGCTGACGGCGGCCATGGCCGCGCCGGGCGACTGGCATGTGCGCTATGCGGGCGAGGATGCGCGCACCGTCATCCTGGTGATCGGCGAGAGCACCAACCGCGCCTCGATGTCGCTGTATGGCTACCCTCGCGCCACCACGCCCCGGCTCGATGCCATGCGGGCGAAGCTGCTGGTGTTCAATGATGTGATTTCGCCCGCGTCCAGCACGGTGGAATCGATGATGACGATGCTCACGCCGGCCGATATCGGCAGCCCCGATGCGTGGATGGCCAAGCCGAATTTGCTGATGCTGGCCGAGGCGGCCGGCTACAAGACGTTCTGGGTCTCGAACCAGACGCGCAACGACGGCTGGATCGGTCTGCTGGCGGGCCAGGCCGATGAAAGCGACTTCATCAACTACGGTACTGGCCGCGGCGAAAACAATTTCGACGGCAACCTGTTCCAGCCATTCGCCCACGCGCTGGCCGATAGCGCGCCGAAAAAGCTCATCGTCGTGCATTTGCTGGGCGCCCATCCCAGCTATGACATGCGCTATCCCAGCCGTTTTGCGCATTTCGATCAGGTGCAGGACGCCGTCAGCGCGCAGATGGCCAGCCAGGGCAGGTCCAGCTGGATACGCCACCAGCGCGATGAGTACGATAACGCCATCCGCTATGGCGATTATGTGCTGGGCACCCTGATCGGCATGGCCGACACAGCCAAGGCCGGGCGCGCCGCCTCGCTGCTGTTTGTCTCCGACCATGGCCAGGAAGTGGGCTACAGCCGCAATCACGCGGGCCATTCCGCCTCCGACAAGAGCGGCTATGAAATTCCCATGTTAATCTGGGATAACCAGCAAGCGCCGCAATCGACGGCCGCGCGCGCCGCGCTGGAAAGCCGGCCGTATCAGACCGACAAGCTCGATGCGACCGTGCTGGGCTTGCTGAAGATCGAGACGCGCTATTACGCGGCGCATGACGATATCCTCAGCGGCGCCTTTCAGCCCGTGCAGCGCTTCATGAATGGCTTGCAATACCAGCGCGGCACGCCGGCGCTGGTGCGCTGAGCCGCCAATGAAAAAGGCCCGGTCCCGCCGCAAGCTGCGGCGGGACCGGGCCCTTGCGAACACGCTGGATTACTTTTCGGCGAACGCGCGCTCGACGACGAAATCGCCAGGCGTCGAGGTATTGCCTTCCTTGAAGCCACGCGCTTCCAGCATTTCCTTCAGGTCACGCAGCATGTCCGAGCTGCCGCAGATCATGACGCGGTCTTCGGCCGGGTTCAGCGCCGGCAAGCCCAGATCTGCGGCCAGTTTGCCGTTCTCGATCAGTGCCGTGATGCGGCCCATGTTGCGGAAATCTTCGCGCGTGACGGTCGGGTAGTAGCGCAGCTTGTCGCTGACCATTTCGCCCAGGAATTCATGCTTCGGCAGGTGCTCTTCCAGCAGCTCGCGGTAGGCCAGTTCATCGACCTGGCGCACGCCGTGCACGAGGATCAGCTGGTCGAAGCGCTCGTAGATGTCCGGATCGCGCACGATGCTGAGGAATGGCGCCAGGCCCGTGCCCGTCGACAGCATGTACAGGCGCTTGCCTGGCAGCAGGTAGTCGGACACCAGGGTGCCCGTCGGCTTGCGGCCGACGATGACGGTGTCGCCCACTTGCAAGTGTTGCAAACGCGAGGTCAATGGGCCGCCCGGCACCTTGATGCTGAAAAATTCCAGGTGCTCTTCGTAATTGGCGCTGGCGATACTGTAGGCGCGCAGCAAGGGCTTGCCATCGACGCGCAGGCCGATCATGGTGAAATGGCCATTCGAGAAACGCAGCGACGGGTCGCGCGTGGTGGTAAAGGAGAACAGGGTATCCGTCCAGTGGTGCACGCTTAAAACGCGCTCTTCATTCATCGAACTCATAGTATTTGTTGGCTGGTCAAAAAAATGGTTAGTTGCTGGCAACTGCTGGCAAAAGTGAAACCCTGTGTAGGCCCAGACGCTATTGTACTGGCGTCCACACGAAATTGTTACCGTCTATCGCCGCCATTGCTGCCGCACGCGGTGCCGACATTATAGTGCGAATGGCAAGGCGGGGCTGAAAATCGCCCGGAAACGGGCTGTGGGCATGCGGACTCTTGACCTGGCTCAGTTTTTTGCCGGCGGCGTCAGGACGCGGCCCGGCGCTGCCAGAACGGAGCATCGCGCCAGCGCTGCTCGGCGCCGTAGAAGCCGCGCCGCATCTGCAGATAGGTTTCAAACGCGGCGAAGACACTGCGCCGGTAGCCCGCTGCCATGTCCCGGTCGCCGGCCAGGAACGCCTCCGCCACGCGCGCCGCATGGATGCCCGACGCCATGGCCTGGCCGATGCCCAGCGAGGAGATCGGGTCGAAGCAGGCGGCCGCGTCGCCCGCCGCCGTCCAGTTTTCATCGGCCGGCAGCGACGCCACCCGGCTGTGGATGGCGTAGTGGCGCAGGGCGCTTGGCGCTGGCAGGCGCGCCACGATATCGCGCACGTGCGAGGTGTCCGCGGCGGCCTCGCGCCAGGGCGCCGGCTCCTTCAACCGCAGGCGCTTGAGGATGTCGGCATCCGTGATGAAGGCCAGCGCCACGCGCTCGCCCGGCAGGGGCGCCGCGTAATACCAGCCGTGCCGCGTCGTTTCCACCAGTGTGCGGTGCGGCAGGAATTGCGGCTCTGCCAGCTGATAATAGGCGTACAGCGCCACCAGCGAGTCTTCCGTGTGGATGGGGCGTTTGCGCTGGCGCACGATGGTCGCCTGCTTGCCGCTGCAATCGATCAGGTAGCGGGCCGTCAGGTCCGTTTCCTGCCCCTCGCTCGCCACGCGCAGACGCCACGGGTCGCCGTGTTCGAGCTGCACCAGTTGCGCGGGACGCAGCAGCGCCACGCCCGCCAGCCGCGCCTGCTCAAGCAGGATGGCGTCATACCGCCTGCGGTCCAGGTGCAAGCCGTGGCCGTGGCTGCTGAAGACGGCGTCGCGCGACATCAGCTCGGCGCTGCCCCACGCGGCCGCGTGGGAAAACGCGGGCAGCTGGGCGCCGTCCAGCAGGTCGCGCCCAACGCCCAGAAAATCGAGCATCGAAAAGATGGACGACGATACCGTTTCGCCAGCCCTGTAATCGTCGAACAGCTGCTTTTCCAGCAAGGCGACGCGCAAGCCCGTGTAGCGGGCCAGGGTCAGGGCGGCGGCAGTGCCGGCGGCACCACCGCCGACAATGACGACGTCGTAGTGGCGCGATGACGACATGCCTGGCGCGACACTCAATGGGAAAACCGGCGCCGGTTGGCCGGCTGGATTTTCTTCGGCGTGTCATGCACGGCCACTTGTGCGCCGCCGGTGGCAAACAGCTGCGATGCCTTCTCGGGCGCCGTCTGCGGATCCTCGTCCTTGAGGAACCACGCGGGCAGGTAGTTCGAATCGTCGCCCGTGATGAAACTGCTGGCATTGCCGACACCGACGCTGGCGGCCACGAACTTGGCGTGATTGCGCTCCTTCTCGACAAAATACGGGTACTGGCGGCCCGACTCGGCATCGTGGTTCTGGTTCACGATGAAACCCAGGTAGTGCCAGGAACTGATCATCTGCGAAAAACTGTTCATGCCGCGGCTGTACATCACCTGCATGCCGGCCGGCACGCCCGCAAGCGCCTGTTCTTCCTTGGTGGTGGCGCCATTGATCACGTTCCACGGGCTTTGCGGCGGCCACCAGTAAGCGTAGTAGGTGGGCGGCACGGGAATGAGCGTGTCGGGATTCTTGACCAGGTCCGGATTATCGAAGTTGATCATCTGCACGGAGCAGTCATAGAAGTCGGCCTGCCACGGGATGGCCATGCGCTTGGTCAGGTCGCCCGGTTCGCAGCCGGTGCCGACGGTCGGGTCGTTCCAGTCCAGCGGTTCGCACTCGTCGCGGCCCGCCGACAGGCCGTTTTTTGCGTAGTCGGCATCCACGCGGTGCAGGATGGCGTACGCTTTCGCATAGATGATGGGATTGCGCACGCTCCACGTCACTTCGATGCCCGGGCACATCGGTTCGCCCACGCAATTGCCGATGGCCGCCTGATCGAGCGGGTCGATGCCCGGCAAGGCCAGGCCCGGCGCATCGGGGGCGAATTTGCCGGCAGCCCATTGCTGCAAAGCAAAATATTGCGTATCCGTCAGCACGGAAAACTTGCTGATGACGTTGTTGCGCACGGAATTGCTGCCCGAATTCAGGGGCACGAGGGGAATCCCGGCGCCGGGGTTCTCCGTGCTGGCTTCACTGAACAATTGGCCGCCCTGGCCGCCCGTGAATCCCGGCACCTGTTCCTGCGTGCCGGGCCGGATGGCCGATGGCTTGCGGAAATAACTGAGGAATTTTTCCCGGTGCGGCCGGTTCGCTTCCGACGCATCGGCCACGTCGAAGGCGGGGCGGATGAAGGCCGTCATCGACGGCACCGTCGCCACCCACTGGTAATCGCCTATCCTGGCAAGGAATGGCTGGATATCCTGCGCGTAATTGACGATATAGTCGGGGTTCCAGCCATCGCTGGCGCTCCAGCGGGCCGCGTCATAGGCTTCGGGCAGCGCGTTCTTGTATTTGATGGCCATGTCGGCCACGACATCATCCCAGGTGGAAATATTCACCAGCTCGGGCGCGAACTTCGGCGAACCGATGACCACCCACGCTTTGAGCACGACGGGCGTGCTGCCATCCTTGAAATGGAGGGTCGCGCTGACGGGACCGTCGCCCACGTCGTCATTCCACGTATCGCCGCCGCCAAAGCCCGTGATGCTTTCGGAGCCGCCGGCGCGGCCATAGGCGCCGATCACCAGCAGGTTGCCGCGCGAATCCGTGCGCATTTCACCGAGGGTACGCACGGGATAGCCTTGCGTGATGGCCTGCGGATCGGGGAAGGACACGTGCGCATAGGAACCGGCGCCATCCTTGTCGAAATGGGCCTTGCCCAGCGGCGCGTCCAGCGTGCGCGGTCCCGGGTCGACGATCAGTTTTTGCCGGGCCGCCTCGCCCGTCACATCGCCATTGCGCAGATTGGTCCAGGACGTGGGCGTCAGATTCCAGGCTGGCGGGGTGTTTTCCCAGGTTTCATAGCTGTTGTACGGGCCAAACATCAGGTCGCCCAGCAGGGGAATGAAGTTCCACCACGCTGCCTTCTTGTTTGCCACGTGCACTGTCCACTCGATCCTGGCAATGCTCGGGTCTTGCAGGTCGACCAGGACTTTTTCGCCGGGACGGCCCGCTACCGACTTGTAAATGCGGAAGCTGGCGGCCTGGCGCCGCACGCGGCCGGCCGCATCCTTGAATTGGGTCACGCGGACCGGCTTGCCATCGACCAGTTGCGGATCGTTGTTGCCGTCCGCTTCGATCGGCAGCCCGCCGATCGCTTCCGGCGCCAGGTAGAACGAATCATGGCTGTTGCCCACGCGGGCAATGCCGATCGATGGGTGTATCGAGTACTGTTCCGTGCTATTCATCAAGTTTTCCCCTGAAAGGTTGGCAATCCTGGTGGCATATCTGGCGGCAGCTACCGGGAAAGATACAGAGAAAAATTAACAAAAAAGTCACCTATTGTCACTTGCTGCGAATATATTCCGGCCATGTGATACCGCGCAAGTCAACGATTCTGGAATTTACCGGCACGCGCTGGCGTAATGGAGCAGGGCACCGGCGTATGAGGTTGTATGATGTTGCTAAAAAGAACTATCACCAATCCACGCGGGCGCCACTGCCCGCCAGGATGCCTGTCCAGTAAAGGAAAACCTATGTATAAAACAGTGCGCGACATGTTCCTGCATTTCAAGGAAGCCGTCCCATTCCGCCTCGTCCCCGCCTTAATTTGTACGGCCTTGCTGGTGAGCATGCTATTGCTGCCAGCGCCCGACGGCTTGACACCCAAGGCCTGGGGCCTGGTGGCGATTTTCCTTACCACCATCCTGGCGATCATTCTGAAAGTCATGCCCATCGGCGTGATGGCCATGATGGCCATCGTCATCGTGTCCTTGTCTCAAGTGACGTCGACCTCGTCCAAGGGCGCCATCACGGATGCGCTCAGCAGTTTTTCGAATCCCCTGATCTGGCTGATCGTCGTGGCGATTCTGATATCGCGCGGCCTGAAAAAGACGGGGCTGGGCAGCCGCATCGGCCTGCTGTTCATCTCCCTGCTGGGCAAGCGCACCATGGGCATCGGCTATGGCCTGGCGATTTGCGAACTGGTGCTGGCGCCATTTACGCCGAGTAACACCGCGCGCGGCGGCGGCATCGTCCATCCCGTCATGAAATCGATTGCCAACGCCTTCGATTCGGACCCGGCCAAGGGCACGGAAGGCAAAGTGGGCACGTATCTGGCCCTCGTCAACTACCACGCCAACCCGATCACATCGGCCATGTTCCTCACGGCCACGGCGCCCAATCCGCTGGTGGTCGATTTCGTGGCCAAGGCCAGCGGCCAGAGTTTCCATCTGACGTGGACCACCTGGGCCATGTGCATGCTGCTGCCGGGCCTGGTCTGCCTGCTGGTGATGCCCCTGATTATCTACTGGCTGTCGCCGCCGGAACTGAAAGTCACGCCCGACGCCGTCACCTACGCCAAGGCGGAATTGAAAAGCATGGGTCCGCTGTCGCCGTCGGAAAAAGTCATGCTGGGCACCTTTGCCCTGCTGCTGTTGCTGTGGGCCAATGTGCCTGCCATGCTGTTCGGCCCCGCGTTTTCGCTCGATGCGACGGTAGTTGCTTTCGTCGGCTTGTTCGTGCTGATCATTACCGGCACCATCGACTGGGACGACGTGCTGTCCGAGAAGAGCGCCTGGGATACCCTGGTGTGGTTCGGCGCGCTGGTCATGATGGCCGAGCAGTTGAACAAGACGGGCGTGATCGCCTGGTTCTCGGCTGGCATGAAGGCGGCCATCGTCGCCAGCGGCATGGACTGGCTGCCGATCGCCGGCGTCCTGGTGCTGGTGTTCGTCTTCTCGCATTACTTCTTTGCCAGCACGACGGCCCACATCAGCGCCATGCTGCTGGCCTTCCTGACGGTGGGCCTGCACCTGATTCCCGCCCAATACCATGTACCGTTCATGCTGATGATGACGGCCGGCTCGGCCATCATGATGACGCTGACCCACTACGCCACGGGCACCTCGCCCATCATCTTCGGCAGCGGCTTCGTGACGATGGGTAACTGGTGGCGCGTCGGCTTCATCATGTGCGTGGTGGAACTGCTGATCTTCGCCGTCGTCGGCACGACCTGGTGGAAGGTGCTCGGTTACTGGTAAGTGGCAAGGCCGGCTAGGCTGCACGGTTGCCGATCTCGATGCCATGGGGACCCCGTGGCGGCCGTTGCACGCCCGATTCGAAACGCAGGAAGGCTTCCAGCAAGTGGTCTTTCAAGAGGGTTTCGTCCCACGGCTTGGTGATGAACTTGTACACCGAGCCTTCGTTGATGGCCGCCGTGACCGAATGCAGCTCAGGATAGCCGGACAGCATCACGCGCACGATCTCCGGATAGATGCCCTTGATGCGGCGCAATAGTTCGTTGCCGGACATGCCCGGCATGCGCGCATCCGTGAGGATCACACCCACCGCGTGGGAGGCGACCAGTTCCAGCGCGGCCTGCGGATTGGTGGTGCTGAGTATCTGGTAGCCCTCCTTGCGCAGCGAGCGGCGCAGGGCGGACAGGATATGCTCCTCGTCGTCCACCAGCAGCAGCACGCGCTGCGGCGCCACGGCATGGCAGCTTTCGGGCGGCAAATGGGTGCCGGCATACAACATCAGATCCATCTCGGCGCCGGGCAGGGGGCGGCTGAAGTAATAGCCTTGCATGGCGTCGCAGTGATTGGTATTGAGAAATCCCAATTGTTCCTCCGTTTCCACGCCCTCGGCCACCGTGGTCAGGTGCAGCGACTTGGCCATGGCGATGATGGAGCGGGTCAGCGAAGCGCCGTCCACGCTGTCGGTCACGTCGCGGATGAACGATTGATCGATCTTCACCACGTCGATGGGGAATTGCTTGAGATAGGACAAGCTGGAATAGCCGGTACCGAAGTCGTCCAGCGCCAGGGTGACGCCGATTTCCTTCAACTGTTCCAGCGCCCGCACCACCAGGTCGCGGTTTTGCATCAGCACGCTCTCCGTCAGCTCCAGTTCCAGGCAGCGGGCCGGCAGGCTGCTGTCGGCCAGCACTGCGCGCACCAGTTGCGGCATGTCGACCTGGCGGAACTGGCGCGCCGAGACGTTGACGGCCATCGTCAGATGCGCAAAGCCGTAGGCATGCCAGACGCCCAGTTGCGCGCAGGCCGTGCGCAGCACCCATTCGCCGATCGCAATGATCATGCCCGTTTCCTCGGCCAGGGGAATGAAGCGGTCCGGCGGCACCAGGCCGATGCCGGGCCGGCGCCAGCGCAGCAGCGCTTCTATGCCATAGATTTGGCCAGTGACAAGGTTGACCTTGGGCTGGTAGTGCAATTCCAGTTCGCCCTGCGCCAGCGCCTGGTGCAAGGCATGTTCGATCTCGGCCCGCTCTTCCACCAGCACGCCCATCTTGTGGTTGTAGAACTGGTAAATGTTGCGGCCCTTGTCCTTGGCGCTGTAAAGGGCCGCATCGGCCGTCTTGAGCAGCATGTCGCCGCTGTCGCCATCGGAGGGAAACAGGCTGGCGCCGATACTGGTGCTGACATGCAAGGTATGTTCGCCCAGCAAAAAGGGCTCGGCGAACACCGCCAGCACCTTTTTGGCGATGTCCTCGGCCGTGTCGCTATCGGGCAAGTCCGTCAGCAGGATGACGAATTCGTCGCCGCCCTGGCGGGCCACGGTGTCGCCTTCGCGCACCGCGTGCTGCAGTCGCCGCGCCACTTCCTGCAGCAGCGCATCGCCCACCGGGTGGCCGTAGCTGTCGTTGACGAATTTGAAACGATCGAGGTCCAGCATCAGCGTGGCCAGGTGCAAATGGGTGCGGCGGGCGTGGACGATGGCCTGGCCGATGCGGTCGTTCAGCAACTGGCGGTTGGGCAAGTCCGTCAGCGCATCATGGTTGGCCAGGTATTCGATGCGCCATTCCTGCCGCTTGCGTTCCGTGATGTCCTGCATCGTCCCGCGCATCAGCAGCACCTGCTGGCCTTCGCGTACGGCCTCGGCCTGGTGGAAGACGATGCACTCGCCGCCGCCCGGCTGCAGCACCTTGTGTTCCAGGCTGTAGCCGGTGCCGCTGGCATGCAGTTCCATGAAGGCCTCGAGCAGCATGGGGCGCTGGTCTTCCGGCAGGCATTGCAACAGGCGTTCGAAGCTGGTGGGGCCGGAATCGGCGTCCAGGCCCAGGATGCGCAACAATTCCGGCGACCAGTAGCCGTCGCCATCGGCAAGCCGGTATTCCCAGTTGCCCAGGCGGGCCAGCGCCTGCGCGTGGCTGAGGCTTGCCTGGATACGGTTCAGCTCGGTCAGCGCGCTGCTGGCGCGCAGCAGGTAGCGCAGCCGGTGCGCCAGCAAACGCCATTGCATCGGCTTGGAGATGAAATCGCTGGCGCCCGCTTCCAGCGCCTGCTTGATGGAGTCATCATCATCGTTGCCGGTCAGCACGACGATGGGCACGTGCGCGCCGCCGGGCAGCCGGCGCAGCTGTGCGCAGCATTCGAAGCCGCTCATGCCGGGCATGGCGACGTCGAGCAGGATCAGGTCGGGCACGGCACGCTGGAAAGCGGCCAGCGCTTCCAGGCCGCTGGCCGCTTCCTCGATGCGGAAGCCTTCCGGCTCCAGCGCTTCCGTCACCAGGAAGCGCGTCATGGTGTCGTCATCGACCACCAGGACCCGTGCTTGCAGGGGCAGTGCGGTATTCATATGGCTTCCTTTTCAATGGCCAGGGCGGCGAGGACACGGTCGAGTTCTTGCTGGATGCCGCGGATATGCCGCAGTGCGCTGGCGACGTCATTGCCGCGCGCGTATTGTTCGATTTCACGGCAGGTGGCCGACAAGCCCAGCGCGCCCACGTTGGCGCAGCTGGACTTGAACGTATGCGCCGCCAGTTGCAGCGCCGCGGTATCGCTGGCCTCGGCCGCCACTTCCAGCTGGCCCAGCAGGCGCGGGGCGTCGCTGTTGAACAGGTCGATGATGCGACCCAGCACATCGGGACGGCCGGGACGGCGCATGGCGCGCAGGTTTTGCAGGGCGGCCGCGTCGAGCAGGGCAGCCGGTTCGGCCGGCGCCTGCTGGACAGCCTGCGCCGTCACTGCCGGCGTCTGCACTGCCTTTGGTGCGGCGGACGCCGGGCGCCAGCGGGCCAGCACGGCCAGCAGGGCGGCGCGCGTATACGGTTTGGCGAGGTAGTCGTCCATGCCCGCTTCCAGGCACAGTTCGCGGTCGCCCAGGATGGCATTGGCCGTCAGGGCGATGATGGGCGTGCGGTCACGGCCTTGCTGGGCTTCCATGCGGCGCACGCGCCGCGTCGCTTCGAAGCCGTCCATTTCCGGCATCTGGCAATCCATCAGGATCACATCGAACGGGTAGCGCTCCCACAGGGCCAGCGCGCGCCGCCCGTTGTCGGCCGGCGTGGCGTCATAGCCGCTATCTTCCAGCATCGCCAGGGCGATTTCCTGGTTGATCGCATTGTCTTCCACCAGCAGCATGCGCAGCGGCGCCTGGCCTGCGGCCGCAGTGTCAGGCGGAGCGGGCAGGGCAGGCGTCAGCGCTGCCAGCGGCGTGCCAAAGCCGCCCACGGCTTCGATGCAGTGGCGCAGTTCCAGCGCCCGCACGGGCTTGGTCAGGCAGTATTCCACGCCCAGCGCCGTCACCTGGTGCAGCTCGGCCGAGGCGTCGAGTGAGCTGAGCATGATGATTTTCAGCGCCGCCATGCCGGCGTCGGCCTTGATTGCCCGCACCAGTTCGGCGCCATCCATGACGGGCATGCGCATGTCGATGATGGCCAGGTCGAACGGATGCCCGCCGCGCAGCGCGCCTTGCAGCAGGCCCAGCGCTTCGGCGCCGTCGGCGGCGCTGGCGGCGGCCATCTGCCACTCGATGGCGTGCTGCAGCAGGATATTGCGGTTGGTGGCATTGTCGTCCACGATCAGCACGTGCAAGGCATCGAGCGCCACGCGCGGCGCCGGCACTTGCGGCGCGTCCGCGGGCGCCACGGTGCCCACGACGACGGTCACGGCGAAGCTGGAACCCTGGCCCGCCACGGAATGGAGCACGATGTTGCCGCCCATCATCTCCACCAGCTGCTTGATGATGGCCAGGCCCAGTCCGGTGCCGCCGTATTTGCGCGAAGTGGTGCTGTCGGCCTGGCGGAATGGCTGGAAGACGGCCGCCGCCGCATCCGGCGCCATGCCGATGCCCGTGTCGCGCACTTCCAGGCGCAGCTGGCCGGCGGCGGGACAGCTGACATCGACGGAAATTTCGCCCCGTTCGGTAAATTTGGTGGCGTTATTGAGCAGGTTGGTGAGGATCTGGCGCAGGCGCACGGGGTCGCCGCGCACATGCTGCGGCACGTCGGCAGCGATGCGGCAGGTAAATTCGATGGCCTTGCGCTGGATGCCGTTGGCAAACAGTGCCACCACGTCGTCGATCATCTGGCGCAGGTCGAAGGGGATGTGTTCGAGCACCAGCTTGCCCGCCTCGATCTTGGAAAAGTCGAGGATGTCGTCGATGATGCTCAGCAAGCTTTCGCCCGAGCGGTGCACCGTGTGCACGAAACGCTGCTGCTTGGGACTCAGTTCAGTGCGTTGCAGCAATTCCGTCATGCCCAGCACGCCATTCATCGGCGTGCGGATTTCATGGCTCATCTTGGCCAGGAATTCCGATTTGGCGCGGTTGGCGGCGTCGGCCTCGGCCTTGGCCTGCGTGAGCGCCAGGTCGCGCTGTTCCACGTGTTCGAGCATGCCGTTGAAGCCCGTGATCAGCTGTCCCAGTTCATCGCTGCCGTGCTGCGCCACGCGCACCGACAGCGCCTTGCCGTCGCGGATATGTGCGATGGCGTAGGACAGGCGCGCCAGCGGCCTGGCGATGGACGCGCTGATCAGGCCTGTGATGGCCACGCAGGCCAGCAGCAGCACCAGCGCGATGCCGAGGATCAGCACGAAGGCACGCCGCACGCCATCGCGCACCGTGGCCACCGCCTCCTGTTGCTGGCCCGTGATGCGCGCCACTTGCTGTGCGGAATAGGCGGCCTGTTCGCGTTCGAAGGCGCGCACATGGTCGATGACCTCGTCCAGCGCCGTCTGGCTGTCGAGCACGCTGCCCTTGGCTTGCACCAGCCGCTGTCCCGAGCGCTCCACCGCTTCGAGGTAGGTGTTGACGGTGCGCGTTTCGGCCAGCAAGCCCAGCTGGCCTATGCTTTGCAGCAAGGTTTGCATGGTGGCCATGTCGCGGTGCAGGGCGCTGATGCGCCGGGCGATATCGTGGCCCAGGTGCGTGACGTCGCTGGCGGCCGTGGCGAGCATGACTTCGCCCACGTCGATGCTGATGGCGTCGACGGCAAGGTTGATTTCGCCGCTGGCATCCTCGATGCGGGCCGAGGTGTGCATGTAGCGGCTGGCCTGCGCCAGCCGGTCGCGCCCTATCGCCAGTTGCAATTCGATGGGATCGAGTTCCTCGGCCAGGCGCAGGTGGGCGGTGGCCAGGGCGGTGCTGATTTGTTCCTTGAGGGTAAGATAGGCGGCCTGCTGCGCCGCGCTGGCGCCACCCTCGGCCAGCAGCCCCGCGCGCAACGCCAGCAAGCCGGCGCCAGGATCGAGCAGCTGGCGTGTCGTGGCCAGCAGCTTCGCCCGCAGGGTCAGCTGCGACGGGCTGATGTCGCGCTCGCTGGTGCCCGCCAGGTGCGCCACGGCCGCGGCCAGGCGCTCGCGCAAGGGGGCGATGCGGAAACGGCTCTGCACGGCCTGCGTTTCGGCCAGCGCAATCTGCATGTCGTAGATGCTCTGGCGCAAATCCGTCAGGTAGCGGGCGTTCTGGTTCAGACGCTGGCTTTGCAGCTGCACCTCGGCGGCCGTGGCCTGGGCCTGGCTGTCGACCAGGCGGATATTGCCGCGTGCCCCCTTGGCGGCGGCCTTGATCTGCGCCAGCAGCTGGCGCATCTCCGTTGCCTGCGCCTTGTAATACGCCTCGTTTTCCAGGCGTTTGCGCACGGCAACGCGCATGCGCTGGAATTCCCGTTCGAAGGCCGCGTGGTAGCGGGGCGCCTGCAATTGGCCATGGCGCCGCAAATCGTCGCTGATGCTCTCGGCAGTCTGGATATTGGCGACGATCTTGTTCGACACCTGCTCCAGCTGCGCCAGGTCTTGCGCCTTGCCCAGCTCGAAGAAGTCCGAGGCCATATCCTGCACGGTATAGCGCAGGCGCAACACGTCCGTGTACAGCGGTACCGTCTCGTCGGTCAAGCCATGCACATGGGTTTCGATACCCTTTACCAGCAGCAGGCCGGTCCCCGCCATGGCTGCCACGCCCGCCAGCAGGACTGTGCTACTGACGATCAGCTTGGTCTTGATTTTCACGCCATGCTCCAGGGGAGGGGGGGCGCATCACTTCGCGCCAGGAGCCAGGTCGGCCGGGACGATCCTGCCATCGGCGATGCGGGTCAGGAAAACGGCCGTCGATGCCTGGTGGTCGTCTGCTCGCAGCGTCACCTGCAAGCCGCCGAGATCGAGCCGCTCGAAGGTTTCGAAACTCCGGATCAGGCGTTCGCGCGTGAGGTCCGCGCCCGTGCGGCGCAGCGCCGCCACCATCAGGGTGGCCGAGATGCAGCCCTCGAAACTCACAAACGACAGCCTGGCCGCTGGCACATGCCGGGCCAGCAGGTCGGCGCATTCGGCGGCGATGGGCAGCGTGCGTTCCTCGGGCAGGGGCACCACCTGCGAAATCAGGATATTGTTGCCTTCCGTGCCCAGCAGTTGCAGCAGGCTGTCCGTGCCGACAAACGATACCGTGGCCAGGGCCGCTTTCAGCTTGGCCTGGCTTGCCTCGCGCACGAACGCCGCCACCGGGGTGTAGGGGCCGGCCATGATGACCACCTGCAAGTCGTGGCCGATCAGGGCCGCCAGTCCCGCCTTGACGGCCGTGGTGCCGCGCTGGAAGGCGCCCTTGGCGACGAGTTGCATGCCGCGCCGCTGCAGGGCGCGCACGGTGCCGTCGAGCACGGCATTGCCGAAGCCATCGTCCTGGTACAGAACACCGAAGCGTTTGATGCCCCGGCTGACGAAATACTGCACCAGGGCATCGGACTCATCGTCATAACTGGCACGAAAGTTGATGATTTCATGCACCACGGGGCGGCGCAAGGTCATGGCGCCCGTAAACGCGCCCACCAGCGGTACCTTCATTTCCTCGACGATCGGTATGACGGCGTTGGTCGTGGGCGTCCCCACGTTGCCGAACAGGGCGAATACCTGTTTTTCCTCGACCAGCCTGAGTGTTTCGCTGATGGCCCGGTCCGGATCGTAGCCATCGTCGGCGACCACCAGCTCGATGCTGCGGCCATGGATGCCGCCGCGCCGGTTCGCTTCCTGGAAAACGGCCGTCGCGCCATCGCGCATGGCCCGTCCCAGCCCGGAGGCCGCCCCGGTCTGAGCATTGACCATGCCGAGCCGGATGTGCGTATCGCTCACGCCCGGTTCGGCTGCATGGACTATGCCGGCCGCGAGGGTGATGGCGAAGCAGCAACATTGCGGGAAAAAGCGCGGAAAAAAGCGCATGAGCTACCTTTATCGAGGTTGACCGGTATCAACAGGTACGGGCTTGACAACGAGTATGGAGGAAATTGCCAACGCAAAACTCACACATAGTCACAGTTCCAAAGGCAACTCAGGGAACGGGCATCCGCACCACCACCTTGCCGCGCGCGCGGCCTTGCGCCAGGCAGGCCAGCGCCTGTTTCGCCTCAAGAAAAGGAAACACCTGGTCGATGACGGGGCGGATGCTTCCCGCTTCGACCAAAGTGGCGATCTGCGCCAGCTGGCCGCCGTCGGGACGCACGAAGTGGAAGGCATAACTGGCGCCGCGCCGCTGCGCCAGGCCGATGATCTTGCGGCTGAGTAAACCAAACACCAGCTTCAGCACCACGTTCATGCCGCGCGCACGGGCGAAAGCGGCGTCCGGCGGGCCGATCAGCGAGACGATATGGCTGCCGGGCTTGACGATGCGCAAGGCCTTTTCCAGCCCGTCGCCGCGCAGCGTGCCCAGCACGGCATCGTAATCGCGCAGCACGTCCTCGAACGGCTGTTGTTTATAGTCGACCACCTCATCGGCCCCCAGGCTGCGCACCAGCTCCACATTCGCCGTGCTGGTGGTGGTGCCCACGCGGGCGCCCAGATGCCGGGCCAGCTGGATGGCAAACGTGCCGATGCCGCCGGAACCGGCCGGGATGAACACTTTCTGGCCAGGCCGCAGCCGCATGCGCTCGTGCATCGCTTGCCATGCCGTCAAGCCCACCATGGGTATCGACGCCGCTTGCACGAAATCGAGGTTCGCCGGTTTCAGCGCGGCCGCCTGCTCGGGCACGACGGCAAATTCGGCCAGGCTGCCATGTGGCGTATCGAAAATACTCGCATACACGGCGTCGCCCACGTTAAAGCGCGTGACGCCGCTGCCGACTTCCACTACCACGCCGGCCAGGTCGCTGCCCAGGGTGGCCGGCAAGCGCAGTTTCAAGATCGGCTTGAAGTCGCCCTTGGGGATCAGGTTGTCGATGGGATTGAGGCCCACGGCATGCACCCGCACCAGCAGTTCGCCGGGGCCGGGTGTGGGGCGGGGCAGTTCGGCAAACGCCACATGATCGAGGCCGCCGTACTGTTTGAGTTGCAATGCTTGCATGGTGTTCTCTCTGGATGTTGGAAGAAATCCTGGCGTTCAGGCCAGGCGCAGGTCCTTGCGCAAGCCGGCGTCCAGCAGCGCGGCGGGCAGGAAACGGCGCATCAGGCGCAAGCGTGCCGCCAGCGGCCCGGCCGTGTAGCGCAATTTCGGCTGGCTTGCCTGCGCCGCCGCCAATACCGTGTCGGCCACGATGGCCGGGTCATCGGCACCGGCCATCAGCGCTTGCAGCCGGCTTGTGACGGCCGCGCGCACTTGCCGGTAGGCGGACAGCGGCGCATCGGGCGCCAGCAGGTTGGCTTCGAACGTGGTCTTCGTGTAGGCCGGTTCGATGACGCTGGCGCGGATGCCCCAGCCGCGCACTTCATGGTCGAGCGATTCCGTGTAGCCCTCGATCGCGTGCTTGGTGGCCGAATACAGCGCGCCGTAGGGCATGGGCAAAAAACCCACGACGGAACCGATATTGAGGATGCGCCCACCACCCTGGGCCCGCATGTGCGGCAGCACGGCCAGGGTCATGCGCACGACGCCATGGAAATTCGTGTCGAAGATGGCTTGTGCCTGCGCCATGCTGCTTTCCTCGGCGCCCGCCGGGGCCACGCCGAAACCGGCGTTGTTTACCAGCAGGTCGATGCGGCCTTCGCGCCGCATCACCTCGGCCACAGCGGCAGCGACAGATGCATCGCTGGTGACGTCGAGCGCCAGCATCGCATAACCGGCTGCGGCCGCCTGGCTACCGCGGCGGCTGGTGCCATACACCGTGTAACCCGCTTGCGCCAGGCGCCGGGCCGTGGCCGCGCCGATGCCGGACGAGGCGCCGGTGACCAGGGCAATCTTGTTGTTCTTCATGGCAGTCCTTCAGTGGTTGATAATAATGAATATGACGGTCGTCATATTGTTGTTTGAAAAAAAGCCCGGGACGGACCCGAGCCATGGGCGTTACGGCTGGTTGGTGTCTTGAAACTGCGCCAGGGTGGCCGCACACAGGGCGTCCGACAGGGCCGGCTCGTCGACGGCGCGCGCCAGGATGGTGGCGCCGATCATGGCGCACACCGTCGCCATGGCTTGCGCGTGCGCTTCGGGCTGGCCCCAGTTCGGCAGCTGGCGCGCGAACAGGTCGATCATTTCCTTGATGTGGATGGTGGCGGCGCGCCGCACCTCGGGCGCCTGGCGCGGCATTTCCGAACCCAGCGCCGAGACGGGGCAGCCCACCTCGATGGCGGCGATGTGTGCGGGCGACAGGTAGGCCGCCAGCATGGCCTGCAGCGCCTGGCCCGGCGGGGCGGCAGCCGCCACCCTGGCCGCCAGCGCCACCGATTCGGCGCCTGCGCGGTCGCCCGCTTCGGCCAGCAGCGCGTCGCGCGAGGCGAAGTGCGCATAAAAGCCGCCGTGCGTCAGGCCCGCTTCCTTCATGATGTCGGCCACGCCCGTGCCCGCATAGCCGCTGCGGCGGATGGCGCGCGTGGCCACCTCGACGATGCGTTCGTGGGTGGCTTCCTTGCGGGTTTTCGCCGGGGATTTCTTGTCAGGTAATTGGTTGGATGAGTTCTGCATGATGGTCATCATATCGCAGTTTTTAGATCCGTGCAGGATCTGTGTCCGAAAACGGCGCTACCATGCACGCTATCGACAATCAACGAGGGGCGAAAAATGGCAACTATTCCAGCGGCAGCGACAGAACAGCTGTTTTCCTACGGCACCTTGCAGCAGCCCGAGGTGCAACTGGCCACCTTCGGGCGCCTGCTCGACAGCCGGCCCGACCAATTGCCCGGCTATTGTCTGGCCATGCTGGCCATCGACGATGCGCAAGTGGTGGCGACCAGCGGCAAGACGCATCATCCGATCGCCTCGCGCAGCGCCATGCCCACCGACAGCGTGCCGGGCGCCGTGCTGGCTATTTCGCTGGAGGAATTGCGCCAGGCGGACGGCTACGAGGTGGCCGCTTACCGGCGCGAGCGCGTGACACTGGCGTCGGGCATGCAGGCCTGGGCCTATGTGGATGCGCGCGATGCCGCTCCTTGAGCGGCATGGCAACAGATGGATGGTGGGAAAAAGGTGGGAGTGCCGGCCCGGGCAGCTTGGCCGGGCCGGCATGTTTCAAGCTCAGGCCGGCTTGTGCTTGCCTGCCGAATAACGGTTCCAGCCATAGCCGGTGACGATGATGGCCAGGATGGCGGCCTGCGCCAGCAGGGTTTCCGCGGTCGGCAGGATGCCCAAGAGATCAATGCGCATGAAGTCGACGGGGGTGACGCCGACCCAGCCCGCTTCCTGCAGCGCGGCCACGCCTTTGCCCATCAAGATCACGGCCAGCACGGCCACGAAGGCGGACGTCCACGAGAAGAACTTCCCGATCGGCATGCGGGCGCTGGTGCGCAGCAAGGCCCAGGCGATCACGACCAGCAGCACGATGGCCACCAGGAAGCCGCCCAGCAGGGCGCCGCCATTGCCGTCCGCCGCCAGGGCGGAATAGAACAGCACGGTTTCAAACACTTCGCGGTAGACGGCGATGAAGGCCAGGGCGAACAGGCCCCAGGCGGAGCGGCGCGTCATGGCCGCCGTGAGTTTCTCGTGCAGGTATTCCTGCCAGCGTCCGGCGCTGCTCTTCTGGTGCATCCACAAGCCCACGCTGAGCAGGACCAGGGCCGCGAACACGGAACCGAGCCCTTCGCTCACTTCCCGGCTGGCGCCACTGATGGTGACCAAATACGTTGCCGCCACCCATGTCAGGCCGCCCGCCACCAGCGCGCTGATCCAGCCGCCATGCACGTAGGGCATGACATCGCTGCGCTTGGCCTTGCGCAGGAAGGCGATGATGCCGATCACGATCAGCAGCGCTTCCACGCCTTCGCGCAGCAAGATCGTCAGGGCGCCGATAAAGGTCGTCATCGGCTCGGCCTTGGCGTCGCCCAGCTCCGCTTCCACGTGGGTAAATAGTTGCTGCAGCTTGTCGCCCGCCGCTTCGGCGTCGGCCACTGTGCCCTTGGCCACGGCGGAACGGTAGGCCAGCATGGCGTTTTCCACGGCCAGCAGCAGGGATTTGTTGCGCGCGCCGACCATCGGCTCGATCGGCTCGAAACCGTCCAGGTAGGCCGACAGGCCCAGGCGCGTGGCGGCCGCGCGGTCGCCCGCGTGCACGGCGGCCAGGCTTTCTTCCAGGCGCAGGCGCGACAGGGCCAGGCCCGTGGGCTTGTGCGCCTCGGCCTTGCCAGGGGCGCTGCGCAGGTACGCCGTCAAGGCTTGCGCCTCGTCCGCGCCCAGCTTGGCGGCAGCGGCTTCCTGCGTCAGGGTCGTCACGGCAGCCAGGTCCGCATACAGTGTCTTGGCCCGTGGATCGTCCTGCCACAGCTTTTCGCCGTGTGCGCGCGCCGCCGCGCCGTGCGACATGCCGCCCACAAAGAAGGCCAGGTCCCAGCGTTCGTTGTCGGACAGCTGGCCGAAACTGGCCATCGAAGTGCCCGCCACGCCTTGCGAAATGACTTGGTACAGCGCCATCACGCTGCGCGACTGGGCCCGTTCGCCATCCGTGAAGGCGATCGGTTTCGGTTCCAGGCTGGCCGCCAGCGGACCGTCGCCGCCGCCGGCCACGCCGTGGCAAGAAGCGCACTGGGCCGCATACAGGGCCGCGCCGCGCATCAGGTTGGGCAGCACTTTCGGCGCCACGGGGATCGGGTAGGCGGCGATCAGCAAGCCGTTCGCGTGGTGCGCCAGGCGCTTGACTTCCACGCCGTCGGCCTTGGCCACGACGGCTTTGCGCAGGTCGGCGATGGCGGCGGCGATGGCCGGCTGCGACGCGTGGGCGGGCAGGGCGGCGATTTGGGTCGCCGCGTTGTCGGTAAAATCGAGCATTTCCGCGTATTCCGCTTCGCTGACCACCTTGCCGTGCTCGACGGCGCCGCTGTAATCGACGGCCACGTAATCAATCAATTGCCACAATTGCTTGGCACCGGCGCCAGGATCGGCTGCTTGCGCGTGCGCGCCACCGGCCATTAGCAGGCTGAGGCTGATGCTGGCAGCGACGAGCGGATAGCAGACGAGCCATTTTTTCACTTTAATGAACATGATTCTCATTCTCATTTCTTGTTAACCCGGCGACTATAGGACAGACCGTGCGGGGTGTCAACGGCGCACGGCTGCGCGTGGGCGCAAACGGCGCCGCCCTGGTCAAGAATACTGACCAGGGCGGCGTGTTTGGGAAATGGAGCGAGATAGATTGAGGGCTACTGTTTCACTGTTTCGATGCCGGTTTGGCGTACAACCCTCTGACCAGGCTGCTGTCCGCATCGTTCACTTGCAGCCCGCCTTTGACGACGCGCAAGGCCAGCTTCTGGAATGCCTGGCCTCTCAGCCATTGCGGGTCGCTGACGGCGAAGGCGGCGATGCGTTGCTGCGCGCGCTCGGGCGGCACGGCCAGCCATTGATAGTCGGCTTTCGAGCCCTGGCGGCGCAAGCCGGCGCGCACCCAGCGCTCCGACGCCGGCATGCGCACGATGGCGTCGCCGTTCGCCACGCTGACGGCCGTGGCCGTCTTGCCGCTGTGCGCCTCGAACTTCACTTCCACGCCGGGCATCGGCCCCACTTGGGGAAAGCCGACGATGGCCACCCACAGGCCCGCTTCGGCGGGTTTCTGGATGCGCATTTCCGCCTCCTCGAACATGCGGAACTGCGGCTCCTTGCCGCCATTGCCCGCCACCAGGGTCACTGTGTCGCCGGCAACGCGCCACTCGCCGCTGGCTTGCTCATCGGTATTGCCATAACTGAGCATCCATTCGAACGTGCCGTCCTTTTTCAGCAGCAGTTCGGAGCCCGTTTCCATGACGCCTTGCAGGTAATAGTGACCGGGCAAGGCGGACGCGGCCGGCTCGGCCGCGCTGGCGGGAGCGGAGCAGGCGAGGGCGGCGCAGGCCAGCCAGCAAGCAAGAGAAGTTTTCATCGATGTGTCCTTTGCAATATGCAATTATGGCAACAAAAATGTAATTGCCGTCGCACGACACACCGGCGCGGCTCACTTAGCGCTGAAATCGAGCACCACGCGCGAGGCCACCTTGCCATGCTCGAGGCGGCTGAAGATCTCATTGATGGCCGACAGCGGCTGCAATTCGATCCCGGCCTTGACCTTGCCGGTGGCGGCAAAGGCCAGCGCCTCGGCCATGTCCTGGCGCGTGCCCACGAAAGAGCCGCGTATCGTCACGCAATTGGCGACGACGTCGAACAGCGGCGTCGGGAAGTCGCCCGGCGGCAAGCCCACCAGCACGCAGGTGCCGCGCTTGCGCGTCATCGCCACGCCTTGTTGGAAGGCATCGATCGATGGCGCCGTGATCAGCACGCCTTGGGCGCCGCCCCCGGTCGCTTCGCGCAGGGCCGCCACAGGGTCACCCTGGCGCGCGTTGATGGTCACTTCGGCACCGAGGGCGCGCGCGTGTTCGAGCTTGCCTTCATCGATGTCGACGGCCGCCACGCGCAAGCCCATGGCCACCGCATATTCGATAGCCAGGTGGCCCAGGCCGCCGATGCCGGACACGGCTAGCCACTGGCCCGGCCGCGCCCCCGTTTCCTTGATGCCCTTGTAGCTGGTCACGCCGGCGCAGATGATGGGTGCTGCCTGCACGGCGGACAGCCCGGCCGGAATATGCGCGACGTAGCGCGGGTCGGCCAGGATGTATTCGGCAAAGCCGCCATTTTTGGTGTAGCCGCCGAACTGCGCCTCGGCGCACACAGTTTCCCAGGCGGCCAGGCAATGTTCGCAATGGCCGCAAGCCGAGTAGAGCCAGGGTACGCCGACCCGGTCGCCCAGCTGTACTTCGGTCACGCCCGTGCCCATGGCGACCACCAGGCCGATGCCTTCGTGGCCGGGAATGAACGGCGGTGCAGGCTTGACGGGCCAGTCGCCGCGCGCCGCATGCAAGTCCGTGTGGCACACGCCGCAAGCCTCCGTCTTGACCAGGATCTGGCCGGGGCCGGGCACCGGCACGGGTACGTCGCGCAGCACCAGGGGCTGGCCCAGTTGTTCGACGACGGCGGCTTTCATGGTAGTGGGGATCATGTTATTCCTTATGAAGTTGAGGTGGCGTCAGTCACGCGCCCTGCCATGGGCTGGTCAACAGACACTTGCGAATGATCATATTCTGCTGCATGCGATTCGATAATTGATTGATCTACATCAATGTGTGAGCGCACGGTGCCTAAAACTTCAAGAGCAGCGACTTGCGTGCGGAAATCGCCAGCCAGACCGGCGTTGCTATCGCGATCCGTAGCGTGCCTGCAATCGGATATGGTTTCGCAGGCGAGATCGCGCTTGTCGACAGTGCGCTCATTGCAAGCGATGTGGCAAGATGCATGGATGAGTATGGACAACTGCCGTTGCTTCAAGGGCGGGCTGCTGGCTGGAACAAGCTGGCCAGCAGGTTCATAATGCGTGTAGCCCAACGGCATCGACGCAATAGTGCCAGCCGGCCGGAAGCCGGCCTTGACGGACACCTTCTGGAAGGAATCAACTTGCCACCGATACGTTTCTTCGTCTTTATCGCAGTCTCATTGCTCGTCTTCATCGGCATCCTGCGCTGGACGTTACGCGCCAGGACGGTGGCGCCGGCAGCCAGCCTCACTGGCGGCGTTGCTTTCATCATCGTCGTTGGCGGCATGTGCTTTGCCAAATTCGCGGCGACCGCCGGCCTTCCATGGCCGCTCTACTATGGCGTCCCTGCCGCCGTGACCCTGGCGCTTCCTCCGCTGGCGTTCCGCATGCAGCGCAGCGAGTTCACCTGGTATGTATTGTCAGCCTTTGCCTCGTCGCCGCTAATCCATGTTGCCTTCTCCTTCTTCGCCGGCTGGCACGAGTACATGCCATTCTGGCACATACCTTCACTTTGGGACCTGGGCAGCTGAGCCGCCGGCCTACGCCACCTTGCTCACCACATAGCGGTACTTGCCCGACGCCTCCGCCGCGATCTCGTCGACTTCCTCGATGACGATGTCCACCTGCGCGCCCAGCCTGGCCTGGAAACCGCGCACGATGGCGCTGTGCGTGGCGTCGTCCAGGCGCGCCACGCAGACCAGCAGCACGCGCGTGCGCAGCAGGCTTTCCTGGATGATTTTAAAACTGCGCACGTGTGGCAGCTCGCGCACGATGTAGACGAGGGCCAGGCCATGCATGACGGTGCCGTCAACCGCCGTGAGGAAATCCGTGCTGCGCCCTTCGATCTTGTGCAGCAGGGGCAAACCGCGTCCGCAGGCGCAAGGCTGCGTGCCCAGCGCACCCACGTCGCCGGTGGCGTAGCGGATGAAGGGGTAGTCCCGCGTGGCCAGGTGGGTGACGACGATTTCGCCCGTGGCCCCTGGCGGCAGCGGCCGGCCCTGGCCATCGACAATTTCCACGATGATGTCTTCGGCCGTGATGTGCATGCCGCCTTCCGGGCATTCGTGGGCGATGAAGCCCGCGTCGCGCCCGCCGTAGCCGTTGGCCACGGGGCAGCCGAAGGCGGCGGCGATCTGCGCGCGCTGCTCCTCGTACAGGCGCTCGGCAGTGACGAACGCCACTTTGACGCCCAGGCCGTCGAGCGGCAGGTCGCGCGCTTGCGCGTGGCTGGCGATGCGGCACAGCGCGGACGGGTAGCCGAACAGCATGCGCGGACGACAGCGGCGCAATTGCTGCACATAGCCATCGAGGCGCGCGGGCGACATGGCAAACGCGGGCAGCAGGGTGGTGCGCAGCAGCGCATCGCGCAGGCGGCGCAGGCGGTCTTGCGCCTGCAGCTCGATGGGCGAGCCCCACAAGACGGCTTCGCGGTCGCCGATATCGACGCCCCACCAGCGCGTGGCGCGCCACTTGGCGGCGATGTCGTGGCTGACCCTGCGCCGTCCCAGGAAAAACTGCAGCGGCTCGCCGCTGGAGCCGCCCGTGGCGAACGGGCGCAAACCCACGGCGCGGGTGGACTTGAAGCTGTCGCGCGCGCTGGCGATATCCGCCTTGCGCAGCAGTGGCAGACGCGCTAAATCGCTCAGTTGCCGCACCTGTTCCGCGTCGAAGCCGCGGCTGGAAAACAGCGCGCGGTAGTAGGGCACGTGCGCGCCCGCGTGGCGCAGCAGCGCGCGCAGGCGCGCCAGCCGCCACTCCTGCAGCTGCTGCCCGCTCCACCATTGCGAGCGTTCCAGCCGGCGCAGCAGGCGTACGCTGTGGTGGCCCTTGAGCCATTCATGCAGTGGAAACAGCCAGCGGGCCACGCAGCGTGTGTAGAAGCCGGGGCGCGGCGCGGCACGGATGCGGCGGTAATGCGCGGCCAGGCCGGGCGCGATGCCGGGCCAGCCGAAAGTGGCGGCGTGCGCCAGGCCCGCGTCTGCCAGCCTATGCGCGCGGCTCGGATCGCGCAGCAGCGCCAGGATGGCCTGCGCCATGGCGGCAGGATCGCCGGGCGGCACCAGCAACGCCGTCACGCCGTCCTGCAGCAGGGCGCGGATGCCGCCCACGTTGGTACTGACGACGGGCACGCCGCAGGCCAGCGCTTCGAGCACGGAAATGGGCATGTTGTCGGCCAGGCTAGGATTGAGGACGATGTCGCTGGCCTGGTACAGGGCCGGCATGGCGGCATTGTCGACGGGGCCGGCGAAGCGCACGGAGGCAAGAACGCCGAGCGACCTGGCCAGGCGTGTCAGCGCCGCGCGCTGCGGTCCGCCGCCGGCCAGCACCAGGCGCGCCGCGGGATAGCTTGGTCGCACGAGGGCAAAGGCGCGCACGGCGCTGGCGTTGTCGTACAGCGGTTCCAGGTGGCGCGCCACGAGGATGCACGGCCCAGCATCGCCAGTCGCACGCGGCGCAGCCCTTGTAAAACGCTGCAAGTCCACCACGTTCGGCACGATGTGGGCCGTATGGCCATATTGTTCGAAAATGCCGGCCAGGTAGGCCGAGGGCACGACGATGGCGCTGGCGCGGCGCAGGCTCAATGCCACCAGGCGCGGCGAACGGGCAAAAAAGGCGGCCGCTTCGCCGCCCCGGTAGTTGAGCAGGGCCGGCTTGCCTTTCAGGCTGGCGATCCACAATGCCGGCGCCGCGTGCAGATGCCAGGACCAGCCGGAATTGGCCATGATGTGGAACAGGTCTACCGTATTGGCCGTACGCCACAAGCGCCACAAGTGCACGGGCAGGCGCAGCGCCGCGCGCAGGTAGCGGATGCGCTCCAGCCAAGGCGGCAGCACGGGGCCGTTGACGGCCAGCAGCTGCACTTGCGCGCCATCGTCGCGCAGCTTGCGCGCCAGTTGCGCCGTCTGGTTCGCCATGCCGCCGGCCGGCGGCGGCAGCGGGCCGACCAGGGCGATGCGCAAGCCAGAGAAGATCATGGCGCCACTCCCGCCACCCTGCGCGCCGCGGCCAGGCGCGTATACACGGGCGCATAGCGGCCCACGCTGGCACTCCAGCTGCGCTCCGTCTCGACGAAGGTGCGCGCCTGGCGCCGCAGTACCGCGCTGCTGGCGGGCGCCAGCAGCAGGTGCAATACCGCCAGCGCCAGCGCTTCGGCATCGCCGGCGCGAAACAGCATGCCCGTCTTGCCATGTTCGACCAGTTCCCGGTGGCCGCCCACGTCGGACGCCACCACCAGGCGGCCCTGCGCCATCGCCTCTAACGGTTTCAAGGGCGTCACCAGTTCCGTCAGGCGCATGGGCAGGCGCGGATACACGCAGATGTCGACCAGCTGATAATACGCGGCCACCTGCGCATGCGGCACCCTGCCCGCGAAGACCACGGCGTACTCGATGCCCAGCTGCGCCGCCAGCGCGCGCAGCGCCGCTTCCTGCGGGCCGCCGCCGGCCAGCAGCAGCCGCAATGCCGGTTGCGCCGCCAGCAGGCGCGGCATGGCGCGCAGCAGCAGCGCCAGTCCCTCGTAGGCATAGAACGAGCCGATGAAGCCGATCACAGGATGACCATCCAGACCCAGCGTGCGGGCCAATACCGGATCATGAGAAGCATGAAATGCCTGAAAGGCGCCCGCATCGACGGCGTTCGGGACGACGGTGATTTTATGTGCGGGCACGCCGCGCGCGCACAGTTCGCGCCGCAAGCCGTCGCAGATGGTGGTGACGGCGTCGGCGCGGCGCAGCGCATAGGTTTCCAGCGCGCGCGTGAGCCGGTAGCGCAGGCCGCCGGGCCGGCTGCTGCCATGGTCGGCGGCCGCGTCTTCCCAGAAAGCGCGCACTTCATATACGACGGGAATGCCCAGTGCGCGGCCCGCGTTGAGGGCGGCGATGGCGTTCAGGGCGGGCGAATGCGCATGCAGGATGTCCGGCCTGGCTTGCCGCGCCAGCTGGCGCAGGCGCACGGCCAGGCCGATGATGACGGCCACCTGCCGCAGCACGGGCAGGCGCGCCCACCAGCGTGCATCGGGCGCCGTGCGGTAGAAATGCCAGCCGTCGACCAGCTGCTGCGCGCTGTCGGACGGCCCCTGCTTGGCGCTCGTGAGTTGCGTCGTGTGCCAGCCCAGCGCGCGCTGCTGGCGCAGGATGGCCAGGGTGCGAAACGTGTAGCCGCTGTGCAGGGGCAGCGAATGGTCGAGGATGTGCAGGATGCGCATGGATTTACTCCACCGCCATGGCTGGCGCGGGCGCCGGCGCCTGGCGGCCGTCGACGGGCATTACCTGGCGCAAAAAGGCTTCGAACATCAGCAGCGCCCACAGGGGCGCGCTGTAGTCGCGCCGCCCGCTGGCATGCTGCTCGAGCAGGAGGCGCACGTAGTCCATGTCGAACAGGCCACATTGCGCCAGGGTGGGGCCCAGCAGGCGCTGTTGCAGGCGCAGGCGCAGCGGGCCGCGCAGCCAGTCGGCCAGCGGCACCGAAAAGCCCATCTTCTGGCGGTACAGCAGGGTGTCGGGCAGCAGCGGGCGCAGGGCTTTTTTTAGCAGGTATTTGCCGACACCGCGTCGCAGCTTGAATTGCGGCGGCAGGCCGGACATCCACGCCACCAGTTCATGGTCGAGCAGCGGCGAGCGCACTTCCAGCGCATGCGCCATGCTGGCCCGGTCCACCTTGGTCAGGATGTCGCCGGGCAGGTAGGTTTTCAGGTCCAGGTACTGCACCTGCGACAGCGGATCTTGCGCGGGGCTGGCCAGTGCGTGGCGGCGCAGCACTTCGACGGCGCGGTAGCCGTGCAGGCTGCGCCGCAGCTCGGGGCTGAACAAACGCGCGCGCATGGCGTCGCCCAGCAGGCTGACGCCGTGAAAATACGCGTCCGTCGTGTCGCGCGCCAGGCCCTCGAAGGTGGTCTTGGCGCGCAGGAAGCGCGGCGCCCAGTCGGCCTTCGGGTACAGCCGCCCCAGGGTGCCGAACAGCGACTGGCGCAAGCCGGCCGGCAGCAAGGGGTCCATCGCCTTGCGCACTTTTTCTTCGCGCGTGTGCAGGCGGTAGCGCCGGTAACCGGCCAGGCTTTCATCGCCGCCGTCGCCCGACAGGGCCACCGTGACGCGCTGGCGCGCCAGCTGGCAGACGCGGTAGGTGGGCATGGCGGAACTGTCGGCGAACGGTTCGTCGTACAGATTGGCCAGCAGGTCGATCAGCCCGAAGTCGTCCTGCTCGACCTGGCGCGCGTGGTGCGCCGTGGCGTAGCGGCGCGCCACCAGGTCGGCGTAGCGCGCTTCGTTGTACGCGGGGTCGCCGAACGAGATGGAGCAGGTGTTGACGGGCGTGGCGCTGGCGCCGGCCATCAGCGCCACGACGGCGCTGGAATCGACGCCGCCGGAGAGGAAGGCACCGAGCGGCACTTCGGCCACCATGCGGATGCGCACCGCTTCGCGCAGGCGCGCCAGCAGTTCGTCGGCCGCCTGCGCCTCGCTGGCGGGCGGATTCGGCGTGAATGGAATGTCCCAGTACGCTTGCGGCGCGGGCAGCGGCTGACCCGCGCGGATGCAGAGGGTATGCCCGGGCGGCAGCTTGCGCGCGTGCTGGAAGATGCTGCGCGGCTCAGGCACGTAGCCGTAGGCGAAATACTCTTCCACGGCCAGCGGGTCGAGCACGCGCGGCATGGCCGGATGCGCGAGCAGGGCTTTGAGTTCGGAGCCGAACAGCAGGGTGCCATCCTGCGCCTCGCCGTAGTACAGCGGTTTCACACCCAGGCGGTCGCGCGCCAGGAACAGCAGGTGGCGCCGGCGGTCCCACAGGGCGAAGGCGAACATGCCGCGCAGGCGCCGCACGCATTGTTCTCCCCACTGTTCCCAGGCGTGGACGATGACTTCCGTGTCGCTGCTGGTGCGGAAAGTGTGGCCGAACTGGCGCAGTTCCGCCATCAGGCTGCGGTAATTATAGATTTCACCGTTGAAGACGATGGCGACGCTGCGGTCGGCGTTGAACAGCGGCTGCTGGCCGCTGGCCAGGTCGATCACGGACAAGCGCCGGTGCGCCAGGCCCAGTCCCGGCTCGCGGTGCAATCCCCCTTCGTCCGGCCCGCGGTGGCGCAGGCTGTGGTTCATGCGCGCCAGCAGCAGCACGTCGATGTCGCGCTGGCCCTGCAAATCAAAGATGCCGCTGATGCCGCACATGGGAGGCCTTTCAGGGATAAGTGGACAGGGGAGAGGGCTGGCGCGCGCCTGTCAGGCGGTCGTACACGGCCAGGTAGGCGCCCGCCATGGCGGGCAGGCTGTGCTCGGTCAGCACCTGGCGCCGCCCGCGCGCGCCGTGGCGCGGGCCCAGTTCGGGCATGCTGTAGTAGTCGAGCATGGCGTCGGCCAGCATCTCGGCAGAACCGGGTGGCACCAGGGTGCCGCTCCAGCCAGACTGCACCAGTTCCGCATTGCCGCCCACCTGCGTGGCGACGATGGGCAGCCCCGTCGCCATCGCTTCGAGGATGGTGTTCGAACTGCCTTCGGCCAGCGAGGGCAGCACGAACAGATCCATCGCGCGCAGCAGCTGCGCCACGTCGTCGCGCGCGCCGGGCAGCCAGGCCAGATGGGCCACGCCGGCCTGCTGCAGCAGCTCCAGGCAAGCCTGGCGGCACGGCCCGTCGCCGACGATGATCAGGCGCAGGCGCGCGCGGGCACCCGGCTGCGCCAGCAACAGCAGGAACGCCCGCACCAGCGAGGCATGGTCCTTGACGGAGGCCATGCGGCCCACGCTGCCGATGACGAAGGCGCCGTTGCACAGGAAGCCGGGCGGCCCGACGGCGGCCGGCGGCCCCAGGCGGGGATGGAATTGCACGCTGTCGACGCCATTGCCGATGTGCGATACCTGTGCGGGCGCCGCGCCGATGACGTCCACCAGCCATTGTCCCAGGTCGGCGCTGACGGCGATGAAGTGCTGCACCAGCGGCAGCATGCATTTGCGCAGCAGCCGGTATTTTCGCCGGGTGCCGTGCAAGTCGTTCATGTCGCGCCCGTGTTCGCCATGCACGCGCAGGCGCACGCCGGCCAGGCAGGCCAGCAGTTGCGCTTCGAGGCAGCCCAGGTTGCGCGTGTGCACGAGTGCCGGGCGCAGCTGTTTCAGTACGCGGTACAGGCGCAGGTAGTGGCGCCAGTCCTTGCCTTCGTGCTTGTCCAGGCTGATGACAGCGACACCGGGCGTGGTCAGACGCTGGCGAAACGCGGTGGCGTTCTTCAGGCAGACGATGGCGTGCCGGTAGCGCTCCGGCGGCAGATGGTTGATCAGGTTCACCAGGCCGTTTTCCAGCCCGCCCACGTCGAGCTGGTGGATCACATGCACGATCAGCGGGGCGCTGTTGGCCGCTACAGCGGCCTCGCGTGTGTGGCCAGCATCGGTGTCAGGGGCCATGCGGCAGCTCCTGCAGGCGTTGTTCGATGACGGGCAGCGCCGCCTGCAGGAAGGCGCGCAGGCGCGCGCGCGGCGGCGGCGCCAGCTCGTCGTAGGCGGCAAAGACGAGGATGTCGGCGCCATCCTGGCGCAAGCCAAGCAGCTTGGCTTGCGCCAGCAGCAGCTTTACCAGCACGGGTCGGGCCGTGACGATGCCGCCCTGGCGGTAGATGCGCCACACCAGCAGGCGTTCGCCACCGCGCCCCAGCACGCTTTCGCGCACGGCCAGGGTGCCGCCGGCCAGGGTGATGTCTTGCACGCGTTGCGCCAGTGCCATCCAGCGCGCGCCATATGGCGAGGACTGGTGCGTCAGCAGTTCGGCATCGCGTGCCTGGCGTGCATACCAGTGCAGTTGCAGTCCCACCGGCGCGCCATCGCCGCGTGCATACATGGCGGCAAACCGCGCGGGCGTACCCGCATACGGCGCCTGCCACGCTGGAGCCGCATCATGCAGGCGCTGCCAGGCGGGCGGATCGGGCAAGGCCAGCACAGCGGGGGAACCGGGCGCCGCTGCGCCATCCTGGCGCTGGCTGGCCAGGGCCAGCGCCGGCCATAGCGCCGCCAGCAGCACGCAAGCCAGGCTGGCGCGCACGACGGCCTGCGGGCTGGCGCCGCGCCCGGCCGCGCATGGCACGGCGCGCGCGAGCGGCAATTCGCGCCAGCGCGCGGCCAGCCAGAACAGCAGCAGTACCACCAGGCCGAAGAATAGCCAGCCATAGATCAGGTGGTCGACGCCCACGGCCAGGCGCATGTTGCTCAGGTGGCCCAGCATCACGATCAGGTAGGCGCGCACGCCATTGGCCAGGACGGGCACCAGCAGGGCGGCGGCCATGACGGCCAGGCGCCGTCGCGCGCTGTGGCAGTGCACATGGGCGTACAGGGCGCCCAGGGCCAGCGCGGCGATCAGGTAGCGCAAGCCGCTGCACGCTTCCACTACCGACCAGTTACCGGTAGGCAGCGAAAAATTGTTGCCATCGCGAAATACAGGTACGCCCGTCCATTGCAGCGCGGTCACCGTGAAGGCGGCCGTGAAGTCGATCAGGGGATCGAGGAAGACTTCGCCAAACGGCACGGCCAGGAACAGATACGCGAGGGGAAAGGCCAGCAGGCGCACGGCCGGCCAGCCGAGGATGGCCAGCACGCAGGCGGGCAGCATGGCCGTGGCCGCAAATTGTTCTACCACGGGCACGTTGGCGGCGTCGGCCAGCAGCCAGGCCAGGCCCAGCGCCCCCAGCAGCAGCAAGCCTTGCCACGACGGCCGTGGGGCCAGCGCGGCCAGGCGGGCGCGCTGGCGCCAGGCCAGCCAGCAACTGATGGGCACGATCAGGAAGCCGTGCGCGAAGGTCTGCGAGCGCGACCATAGTTCCAGCATCGACCAGAAGGTGGCGTGGTACAGCAGCACGACGGCGGCCAGGGCCAGCAACAGGATCGCCAGGGCTTGCTGCTGGCCCTGCGCATGCGGCAGGATGGCCGCGTCCGGCAAGCGGGCGACCTGGTCGAGCTGCACGCTCATGTGGATATCTCCCGCACGGGCAGCGTCGGCATGGCGGCAGTACCGGATCCGGTATCTGCCTCGGCCTCGGCCTCGGCCGGCAGGCCCAGCATGGCGCCCAGGCCGCGCAGATTGCGTTCCCAGTTGTAATCTTGCAACACCAGCTGGCGCGCCGCCGCGCCGATGGCCGCGCCGCTGCCTTCGTCACCGCCGCCCCGGGCGTTGCGCAGCACGCGCGCCGCATGGTGGATGAATTCGGCGTCGTCGCGCGCCAGCAGCAGTTCCAGGCCCGGCTGGGCGGAGATGCCTTCCAGCGCCTGCGGCGTGGCCAGCACGATCTTGCCCATCGCCATCGCTTCGAGCACCTTGTTTTGCACGCCGCGGGCGATGCGCAGGGGCGCCACGGCCAGCGCCGCGCCGGCCAGGTAGGGCCGGATGTCGGGCACCTTGCCCGTCACCACCACGCCGGCTACCTTGGTCAGCGCCGTCACGGCGGGCACGGGTGCGCTGCCGACGATATAGAACTGCAACTGGGGAAACTGGCGCCGCAGGGCGGGCCAGACGTGGCGCACGAACCATTGCACGGCGTCGATGTTGGGCCAGTAATCCATGGCGCCCGTAAACACCAGCGCCTGCACGCCGGGCGGATAGATTGCGCTCTGCGCCGGCATGGGCGTGAAATACGCGGTGTCGACGCCGTTATTGACATACCCCGTCTTGCGCCGCGCCATCGGCGCGCACTGGCGGAACAGGGCCGCTTCGGCGGGCGAAACGAAGCTGGCCGCCGTGAACTGGTGGGCGATATGGCGCTCGTACTGCAGCAGCAGCTGCGCTTCGCGCCGGTACAGCAGCGACAGGGGCCAGGGCTTGCTGTCGCCGTACTGGCGCCATTTGTCGGAATCGACGTCGACGAAATCGATCACGCGGTGCAGGGCGCGGCCCGCGCTGCCGTCGATGTATTGCGCCATGGGCCCGGAAAAGGCCAGCGCGTGGCGCACCTTGCCGCTAGACACCAAGCCATCGACCCATTGCAGCAGGCGTGCATCGCGGTAGTACTGCACGCTCATGGCTTGCCGCGAGAGCAGCGCCTGCAGGGCGCGCCAGCGGGCCGTGCCGCGCCGCAATTCAATGAAGCGCGTGCTGGCACACAGGGCGGCCACGGTTTTCGCGTGCTGCCAGTCGTCGTCATCGTCGATGAAACAGCCCAGGTGCACGCGGAAATGCCGGCTCAGGTACTGCAGCATGTGCCACGAGCGTATCTTGTCGCCCTTGTTGGGCGGATACGGCAGACGGTGGGCGAGGAATAATAGTTCGCGCATGGTGTGTCCCCTTGCTTAGCCCAGTTGCCGCACAATGTGCGGTCCCAGCAGGTTGGCCAGCGGCAGCGGCAGGCGGCGCCAGGCGCGGATGAACAGCGCGTAGTTGGGATTCAGAGGATTGACTTCCGGCAAGGCCGTGGCACGCACCAGCTGGTAGGCATACGGCAGCGGCTGCGGCGTAAATCCCCAGTTCTTCTTGAAGTCCCAGGCCCCCGTACCGAGCTTGCTGCGGCCGAAATCGAACAGGCGGTAGCCGCGTTCGCAGGCGCGGCGCATCGCTTCCCAGTACATGAAGTCGTTGGCGCCCGTGCTGCGCGCCAGCGGCGTGCCGCCGCCGTAATACGGCAGCACTTCATCGCGGAAATAGAACAGCAGCACGCTGGCCTGCGCCTGCTGGCCGTGGTAGACGGTGAGGATGTCGCAATCGTCGCCAAACACCGCGCGCAGCAGGGCAAAATGGCGGCGCGCGAAGACGGGCGTGCCCAGCCGGTGCACGCTGGCCGCATAGATCGGGTAAAAGTGCTGCAAGTCATAGTCGATGGCGCTATGCAGGCCGCCCGCCACGGCCTTGCGCACGACGGCGCGCTGCTTGCGCGGTATCGCCAGCAGGTTTTGTTCGGCATCCGGATGCAGGTGGCGGCGGAAGGTCGCGTACAGCGGTTTATGCAGCCAGGCAGCGTGCGCATTTCCCTCCACCTCGCGCCAGCGGTATTCCAGGTGCCCCACGCCGAGACGCCGCGCCAGCGCCAGCGCCGCTTCGTCGAGGGCCAGTCGCACGGCAGGGCTGCCGCCGGCGATGCCGCCGTACACGCAAAACGGCAGCGAGACGAGGGAGGAGCCGAACAGTCGGCTGCGCACATGCGCCAGCGGCAAGATAGCGGCGATGCGCCCGTCCTGTTCCGCATACAGGAAATGGCTGTCGTGTTTAAAACCTTGCTGCAGGATGGTGTGCCAGCCGGCGCGGTGAAAGAAGGTGGCTTCGGGACAGGCCTCGACAAAGGCATCCCAGCGTGCATGCTCGTGCGTCTGCAGGGACCGCACGGCAATGGCGGCGCTGGACGGCGCCCGGTCGGCAGGAAGGCTGGCCTCGTGCATCATGTGCTTTCCAAAAAAATACGGTCCATGCGGTCCCAGGTGAAGTCGTCCGTCAGGCGCGCCAGCCGTGCTTCCATGCGTCCCAGGTTCAGGTAGTGGCGAAAGCGCGTTTTCGCGCTCAGGCCCGGCGGGCGCGGCTGGCCGGGATCGAGTTCCCAGGGATGAAAGTAGAATATGCCAGCTTGCCCGTCGCGCGAATTGATGCGTCGCAAAAGCCAGCGCGACAGTGCATACGGCATCAATCTGAAGTAACCGCCGCCGCCGGCCGGCAGGTTGCGCCCGCGCAAGCGCACTGTGCTGACAGGCAATTCCAGCATGCCTTGCGGCCCGCGTGGGCGCCAGGCGAAGCGGGGCGCATCGGGCATGCCGTAATGGTCGTGGCGGATCGGATAGATGCTGGAACTGTAGCGGTAGCCCGCTTCCCGCAGCACGTCGAAGGCCCACAGATTGGCCGCGCCGATGGAAAAACTGGGCGCCCGGTAGCCGTGCACGGGCAGCCCCGTCAATTGCTCCAGGATGGTCTTGCTGCGGCGCACATCGTCGGCGAACTGCGCGGCCGGCTGGTCGCAGGCGCGCAGGTGCGCATAGCCGTGGCTGGCCACTTCGTGCCCCGCGCCGGCCACGCGGCGCAGCATGGCCGGATAGCGCTCGGCGATCCAGCCCAATGTGAAAAAGGTGGCGTGGATGCGCCGGCTTTCCAGCAGCAGCAGGATGCGCTCGATGTTCGCCTCGACCCGGCATTCCAGGCGGGGCCAGTCGGCGCGCGCGATGTGCGGCGCGAAGGCGGACACCTGGAAATAGTCTTCCACGTCGATGGTCAGCGCATTGCGCAAGGTTACCGGTGGCGGCGTCATGGCGGTCCCCGGCGCGCCGCCAGCCAGGGCGCGATGACGGCGGCGATGCGCTCGGCTGCGTGGCCATCCCACAGCGGCGGAATGCGGCCCCGCTTGCCTCCCGTCTCGAGGATGGCGCGTGCCAGCGCGAGAATGGTTGCCGGCTGTGTGCCGGCCAGGGTATTCGTGCCGGCGCTGACGGTGACGGGGCGCTCCGTATTGGCGCGCAGGGTCAGGCAAGGCACGCCCAGGGCCGTGCTTTCTTCCTGGATGCCGCCGGAATCGGTCAGCACCAGGCGCGCGCCCTGCATCAGGCCCAGCATTTCCAGGTAGCCCAGCGGCGGCAGGCAGACAATGGCCTGGCGCGCCAGCAAGGGTTCCAGGCCCGCCAGGCGCAGGCCGGCCAGGGTGCGCGGGTGGATGGGAAACAGCAGCGGCAGCTGGCATGCCAATTGCCCGAGCGCCTGCAGCAGCGCTTGCAGCTGCGCCGCATCATCGACGTTCGACGGCCGGTGCAAGGTCAACAGGCCATACGCGGGCGGACAGGCGTGGCCGTGCGCGCGCACGGTGGTGGCAGGCCTGACTGCGCGCGGCAGTTGCTGCCGCAGGCTGTCGATCATGACGTTGCCCGTGAAGTGGATGCGTTCGGGGGCGATGCCTTCGCGCAGCAGGTTGCCGCGCGCGCCTTCCTCGCTGGTCAGCAGCAGATCGGACAATTGATCCGTCAGCACGCGGTTGATTTCCTCGGGCATGCGCCGGTCGCCGCTGCGCAGGCCCGCCTCGACGTGGATCACGGGAATGTTCCGCTTGGCCGCCACCAGCGCGCACGCCAGGGTGGAATTGACGTCGCCCACCACCAGCACGGCGTCGGGCGCCAGCGGCGGATGCGTGTCGAGCACGGCGTCGAAGCGGCGCATGATCTCGGCGGTCTGCTGCGCATGGTTGCCGGAGCCGACGTCGAGGCTGATGTCGGGCGCGCGCAGATTCAGATCCGAAAACAGCTGGCTATTCATGGCCGCATCGTAGTGTTGGCCGGTATGCAATAGCGTCACGCGCACGGCGGGCGCCTGGCGCGTCAGGGCGGCCAGGATGGGCGCCATTTTCATCAGGTTGGGGCGCGCGGCCACCACGCACAGCAGGTGCGCGGGCGCGGCGGACGGTAGCGAAGGATGGGACATGCTGGACATGCTGCTACCTCCTTAGAATTGCATGGTGAGCGTGGCGCTGACGCCGTTTTCGCGGTAGTTGCCGCCCCGGTTGCTGGTGTGCCGCATGTGCCGCACATCGATGCTGGCCGTCATGTTGGGCTGCAGGATGCGGCTGTAGCCGGCCGTCACGGTGATGTTGTTGTCGCGCCGGGGCACGCTCAGCGAGCGCACGCCGGCGTAGCCGGCATTGACATTCACGCTGGTGCGCGAATTGGCTTGCCAGCTCCAGCCCACATTGGCGCCGATCTGGCGCGTGCGGTCTTCGCTGCCGAATTCCATGCCGGGCAGCAAGGCGCTGTCGATGCCGCTGGCCGTTTGCGCCGTGCGGTCGACGGCCGTGACACCGGCGACCAGCGTGCTTTTGGCCGTGGCGCGCGCCATTGTCAGTTTCAGCTGCTTTTGCAGGAAATAGCGGTGGCTGAAGTAATTGATGGCGCCCCGTTCCGGCCCCAGGCTGTTGGCGTAACGCAGGAAGGCATTGATGCGCAAGCGCCTGTCGCGCGCGTTGGGAAAGATGCCGCGCCATAATTGATCGAGCAACTGGCCCGCGTCGCGGTCGCCCAGGCGCGCAAACTGCGTGGGCATGGTGGTGATGTCTTCGCTGTAGCTCAGTTGCCAGTTGGTATGGCGCTGCAGGAAGTCGGCATCGAGGCTGTAGGTGGTGCCAAAAAAACGCTTGCCCGTGCTGAAAGCCAGGCTGGTGCGCGGCGACGGCGTCCACACGCCGCCCAGCGACCAGAAGCGGCCTTCCGGCGCCTTGCCGCTGCTCGACAGATAGCCTTCCTTTTCCATGCCGCCGCTGGCCGTGGCCGCCCATTTTCGGCTGAACGGATAGCGCAGGCCCACGCTGCTGCGCTGCATGCGCACGGGCGCCAGCTTGCTGTCCTGCGTGCGGCGCACATCGTGGCTGGCGTTCCAGGTCCAGCCCTGGCCGCGCGGTTCGCCGCTGAGCAGCAATTCCATCTCGTCGCTATGTACGGACAGCAGATCGCCGCCGCTGGCGACCGTATTGCGCGTATAGCGCAGCTCGGCCGTGGCCACGCCGCGGAAGCGGTGGCGCAGGTAGGGGCTGATGCTGGTGGTGCGCACCGTGCTGGTATTGTCCGTGTCGGGCAGCTCGTCGATCAGTTGCGGGCCGAACGGCGAGATGTTGCGCCGGCTCACGCTGGCGTTGGCATCGATGAAGAACCAGTCCTGCACCAGCTCGGCGTCGGCTGCGGCGTGCAAGTCGTGGTTGTCGCTATTGCCGCGCTGCCCCGAGAGGTATTTGTGCCAGCTGTAATCGAGGTTCACGCGCAGGCGCGGTCCCGTGCCGATGAGGGCGATGGCGGGCGCGATTTCCGTGATGAAGTCCGATTGCGCCTGGCCTGGCGGCGCGCGCAGCGCATTGTCCGTATAGCTTACACGCTGACGCAGCGACGGTTTCACCAGCCAGTCGACAGCAAACGCCGGCAGGGGCAGCAGCAAAGAGAGCAAAGGCAGCAATGGCGGCAGCGCCAGCGGTAGCGACACCCGGCGGCTAGTCGTAATAGCCATAGCCGTAGTAGTCGTTGCCGGGGAACGATTTGGTCTTGTTGTAGATCAAATGAATGTGTTCGCACGCTTCGATCTGGCGCAGCGCTTCCTTGACGGCGTGCTGGGTCGTCGTTTCCGCCTCGACCACCATCACCACTTGGCCCATCTGTCCCACCAGCGCGTGCGCTTCGCTGGTAATGAGCAGGGGCGGCGAATCGAAGACGACGATGCGGTCGCTATAGCGGCTGGCGATCTCGGCCAGCAGGCGGCTCATGGCCCGGCTGGCCAGCAATTCCGTCGCGTGCTTGTTGCTGCGCCCGGCGGGCAGGATGCGCAGGTTGGCCACGTTGGTTTTCAGGATCACGTCCCCCATGGCCAGCTGCGGGTCGAGCAACACGTCCATCAGTCCAGGCTCGGGCGGCAGGCCCAGCACTTTCAGCACGGACGGGCGCGCCACGTCGGCATCGACCAGCAGCACCGTGATATCCATTTCCATGGCGATGCTCATGGCCAGGTTGATGGCGCAGTACGTCTTGCCTTCGCCGGGCATGGCGCTGGTGACGACGATCAGGTTGCCGTGGCGGATGGCCTCGGCGCCGCTGGCGCGCGCCTGGCGCAGCAGCGGGCGCTTGATGATGCGAAAATCTTCGGCCACCGAACTGCGCCCGCCTTCCTGCGTGAGCATGCCTTGCTCCGCCAGCCGGGCCAGGTTCAGGGGGCGGTAGCGGGGGTTGCCGGCCGCCGTTGCGCCATCATCCGCACCATCCGCCACATCTGGACCATAAGCCACGCTGGCCTCGGCCACGCCCAGGATCGTGGGTTCCTGCTTGCCGCTGTCCTTGCTGCTCATCGTCGCTCCCTTGGTGGCTCTAGAATTTCAGCAGCGCGGCCGTCATGACCCCGCCGTACAGCAGGAACAGGCTGCCCAGACAGCCGGCAAAGGCATAGCGGGCGCGGCGGCGGCGCACCTGCTGCAGCGGCGTCCAGTTCATCGATACCGTGCCCAGCACATTCAAGCCCGTGGCATCGCGCAGTTCGGCGGGGCTGAGGAAGGTGGGGCGCACCTGGCTGATCAGCAGTGCCGTGGCGATGCCGGCCACCAGGGCTGCGCCCAGCGCCGCGGAAAACAGCAGCGGACGGTTCGGGCCGACGGGCGCATATTGCACCGTTGGCGGGTCGATGATCTTGAAGGCCATCATCTCGGTGGTGGAACTGAGTTCGCCCGACAGCTTGGCCGCTTCGCGCCGGCCGATCAGCTTTTCATAGTTTTCCTTGTTGATGATGTAGTCGCGGTTCAGTTGCGCCAGCTGCGATTCCACCTCGGGCACGGCATTGCTTTGCGCCAGCAGGCGCTCATTGCGCGCGTTGTATTCCTGCACGCGGGCGCGGATGGCGGCCACCTTGGCGTCCGCGTCCGTCAGCGCCACCTTCAGCTGCTGCAGCATGGGGCTGTAGTTCTTGCCCGGATCGCCGGACGCCGTTTTCAGCTTGCTCTCCTCGATCTTGCGCTCTTCCAGCTGCGCAATGAGGCGCTTCGAGGCGATGATGTCGGGATGCAATTCCGTAAATTGCATGCGCAGGCTGTCCAGATTCTTGTTGAGCGAGGCGATGCGCTCATCGAGTTCCGGGTTCGTGATGGCCGAAGCGTTCGGCTCCAGGTCGAGCACCGGTTCGTCGCCTTCGATCTGGCTCAGGATGGCCTTGCGCGCCTGCTCCGCCTCGACCAGTTCCAGCTTGGCATTGTTCAGGCTATCGGATGACATCAGCAGCTGGCTGCCATAGTCGATGCCCTGGCGCGGCAGCAGCAGGTTGTTGCGGATCTTGAATTCCTTCACCAGGTTTTCCGCCGCGCTCAGCTTGTCCTCGTAATTCTTGATCTGCTCGTCGATGAATTGCACGGCTTTCTGCGAATCGCCCTTTTTTCCCTGGAAACTGCCTTCGACAAAGATGGTCAGCAGGCTTTGCACCACGTCGCGCACCAGCTTCGGGTCGCGCCCGCTGTAGCTGATGGTGTAGATATCGTAGGCGCTGGTGCCGATGATCTTGATGCGGCTCATCAGCTCATCGAGCCGGGCTTCGTGTTCGCGCACGGTCTTCGAATTCAGGTCGAGGTCGACCATGCGCATGACGCGCTCCACGTTCGGGCGGCTGAGCAGGGTGCGGCTCATGATGGCCACCTGCTGTTCCGTGTTCGGCACGCTGGTCATGCCGGCCAACAGCGGCTTGAGGATGGTTTGCGTATCGACAAACACGCGCGCCGACGTCTGGAAGTCGTCGGGTAGCGTAATGACCTTGATGAAGCCGACTATTGCCACCAGCCACGCCACCAGCACCGCATGCCAGCGGTACTTCCAGATGCCTTTCAGGCTGGAAAGCAGTTGCTGTATCAATTGTTCCATGTCGCTTCCTTCTGGTGACGGTGCTGCACGGTCGATGGCTGGGCGGCGCGGACAACGGCGTCTTGCAAGAAATGCTTGCCTGTTGAGTAAGCAAAGTATAGGGCGCCTGTGAAGCAAGATTTCCCAAGATGATTGCTTCTTGATACGCCTCAAGGTTCCCTTGCCGGGTTTTAATAATCATAGGAAGTTCGCGGCCCAGGCTGGTTCTGCGGGGCCTGCCATGGACGCGCCATCGACTCGAAGAGGCCCCGCATGAATCCGTTTCGCCGTGCTTTTGTCTGCCACACGCTGCTCCTGGCCGGTAGCGCCAGCTTGCTGGGGGGCTGCCGCACACGCTATCCGCTGGCGCCCGCCGACGACAGCGCCCCCATGCACGACTATCTGATCGGCCCGGGCGACTCCGTCAACATCATCGTCTGGCGCAATCCGGAAGTGTCGCTGACGGTGGCCGTGCGGCCCGATGGCAAGATCACCACGCCGCTGGTGGAGGATTTGGCCGCCAGCGGCAAGACTTCGACCCAGCTGGCGCGCGATATCGAGCAAGCCCTGGGCAAGTTTATCCAGCAACCGGTGGTGACGGTCATCGTCACCAATTTCTCGGGCCCGTATGGCGAGCAGATCCGGGTCATCGGCGAGGCGGCCAAGCCGCAGGCGCTGCCGTACCGCCTCGGCATGTCGCTGATGGACGTGCTCATCGCCGTGGGCGGCATCACTGACTTTGCCGCCGGCAACAAGGCCAGCATCATCCGCATGCGCGACGGCAGCCAGCAGCAGCTGCGCGTGCGTCTGGACGATCTGCTCAAGAGTGGCGATATTTCCGCCAACGTCATGATGCGGCCGGGCGACGTGCTGCTGATACCGGAGAGCTTTTTTTAGCAGCAGGCTCGGCAATATCAAAACAGCACTTATATTTGTCAATTTGTACTTGCGGGCAAATTTCAGCATGAAATTTTGCTATTGAATAGTATATTTCTTCTGTTTTTTTGCCTGACGCGGGAACTTCTCTGCTTTTTATCTTGTCACAAGGCATTGGCTTCAGTCCGTCTTGACGGCTGCCCAATGAACGTGAGGACAAGATGAGCTTTCAAGATGAACCTATTATTTCCTTCGACACGCCCGGTGCTTTCAGTGACCTGGTGGTGGGCGAGGGCCAGATCGACCCGGCCATGGAGCACGAGCTCGACCTGCAGCGCTTTCATATCCGCATGGCCAATTCGCGTGGCCGCCGCGAGGCGGCCAGTTTGCTGATCCGCAAGATGTATGGCTGGCGCGGCTATGCTGTCGATCCCGGCATCGCGCATGCGCTGAATAAAATTCCCCTGTTTGCGGAAACGGCAGGCACCACCGTCGGCACCATGACCCTGTGCCTGGACAATGACGAGACGGGCTTGCCCGCCGATGAAAACTTTCGCGACAAGCTCGACGTGCTGCGCGAGCAGGGCCGGCGCCTGTGCGAACCGTCGCGCCTGGCCATCGACAAGGGCGTGAGCAAGCGCGTGTTCGCGGCACTGATTCATATTTCTTATATCTATGCCCACAATATTCACGGCTTTACGGATTACGTGATCGAAGTCAATCCACGCCATGTGGTGTTTTACAAGCGCATGCTGGGTTTCAAGGATTTTGGCGGCGAGCGAGAGTGCACGCGCGTGGGGGCGCCGGCCGTATTGCTGCGCCTGGACCTCGACTACATGGGGGCCCAGATCCGCAAATACGGCGGCATGATGGAACAGCATGGGGGTGAACGATCGTTTTACCCCTTTTTTTTTCCGACATGGGATGAACCAGGCATTACCGACCGGCTCAGGCAGGGGCGCAACTGATTCATTTGTTTTTCAGCAGGATCGCCTGCATGTGGCTGCCCGGAATCGCGTAGGTGATGCCGCTGGGCGCGGTGATGGCCGCCTCTTTCAGGCCCTTGACATACACCATGTTGACGATGCCATAGACGAGACCCGTCCCGGGATCGAACAGGGGGCTGCCGCTGCTGCCCGGATACGCCGTCGCGTCCAGCTGGAACACCGTGTACGGCGCTTTTTGCAGTTGCGCCAGGCGCCGGGTGTCGAGGCGCTGCGCCGTTGCGCTGGGCCTGACCACCGGCGTCAGCGACGAGACGGTGGCGCGGTGCGTCACGTGGTGCAGACCCAGCAAGGTACCCAGCGGGAAGCCGGTAAAGGCCATGGCCTGGCCTTCGCGCACCGTGCCCGCGTCGCCCAGCGCCAGGGCCGGCAGGGGTGCGCCGGCCAGGCGCAGCAAGGCCAGGTCGTGCTCCGTGTCCAGCGCCTGGATTTTGGCAGGGCGAAATTGCGCCGCCTCGCCCTGGCCCGTGAGTATGCCGATCACTTCGTTGGGATTGGCATCGAGCAGTTTTTGAATCACATGGGCGCACGTCAGCACACTCAAGCCGTCGCCTGCCACGAAACCCGTGCCGAAGAAATTCATCGGTGGCGTGCGCGTCGCTTGCAGGCTGCCCACGCCGACGATGGACGGCTTCACGCGCGCAATGACTTGCGCCAGGTCTTGGTCAGCACGGCAAGGCGCGCTGGCCACAGCCAGGATCAGGCCGGACAGCAGGGCAGAGGAGAATGTCAACGGCAGGGCTTTCATGGCGGCGTGCTTTCAGGGGGAGGAGGTTGCGGGGGCTGCAGCAATGCGCACAGCAGCATCAGATAGCACAGCAGGGCGATACGCGGCACGTCGAGCAGGCTGTCGAACAGGCCGACGACAAGAAAACCCAGCAGGGCGGCGGCGCAGGCCAGCGCGCACTGGTTGCCCCCCGTGGCCTGGCGCAGCAGGCGCAGGCCCGCCAGGGAAAGCAGGGCCAGCAGGGAAAGTGCCCCGCACCAGCCCATTTCCACCAGCACATGCAGCGCCAGGCTCTTGATATGCCACGGCAAGTGATGGTGGTCGCTGCTGAAAAACCAGTAATTGTTGGCCTGCGTAAAGCGCCCGTTGGCGATCAATTCCTCGCCGCCCGGCGCGCGCAGGCTCAGATTGTCGACGTCGATCACGGACGAGGTGGCCGTGCCGCTGGCCGCCAGTTCCAGCTGCACGGGCGGGCGCAGCAGCCAGGCGCCCGCGCCCAGCCATTTGCTGTCAAACGGCACTTCATAGTGCTGCCAGGCCGGCACGGGACTGCCAGGCGGCGGTGCCTGCAGGCGCAGGGGGACAGGCACACAAGCTTGTGCGTACAGCAATTGTCTCTGGCACAAGCGCACCAGCAACACGGGCATGGGTCCGCTTCGGCGCACGTCCAGCGCCAGCGTGTAGTGCGTGGCCGGCTGCAACGGCAGGCGTTGCAGCAGCCGCAGCAGTTCGCCATAGCCGGCGCTGTAGCCGGGACTGGCCAGGCGCACATAGGTGTTGCCGGCATTGCCAGACTCGCCCTCTTCTTGCGCATAGGCGATGCTGGCCGGCACTTCGCGCCCCGGATTGTGCCAGTAGTACGTGGCGGGAAAGCTGCCCATGCCCATGCCGAACAGCTGATCGCCCCAGTCGGACGGCTGCATGGCCAGCACTTGCCGCCAATGGCGCAGGCGGCCTTGCAGGTCGAAGGCCGTGGTGGCGAAGCGTTCGGTGGCGTAATAGCTGGCCGAGACGGGGATGGCCAGCAGCAGCAGGATGCCGGCCGCGCCCGCGATGCTCAGGCTGGCCCGGTCCAGCCGCCATAGCGGCGCGCGCAAGCGTCCATTGCACAGCATCAGCATGGCCAGCAACACGACCAGCCCGGCCGGCGCCAGGGCGGGAGCACCGGCCCAGTGCCAGCCTATCCAGACGAGATTGCACGCCAGCATGGTCCACGCCATCATCGCCAGGACCAGCCTGGCAGGGCCTTTGCCGGCAGCGCCGCCCGGCCACAGGGTGCCGGGCAGCAGCGCGCCCGCCAGCAGCACGGCGGCCAGCAGGAACAGGAAATACGGGCCTTTCAGCCAGCCGGCAGCCTGCTGGCCGTCCCCTTCCGGCCACCAACTGGCAAGCAGCCCCTGCAGGCACAGCGCGCACAGCAGGCTGGCCGGCGCCAGGCGCCACGGCAAGGGCCGTGCCGCCAGCACGAAGCTGGCCGTGAGCAGGATGACGGCGGCCAGCAAGCCACGGTAGCCGGCCAGGCTGAACATGTAGCCGAGCAGGACGGTGCCCAGGCCGGCCAGCAGCAGCATCAGTAAGGGTTTGCGCATGGCTCGCCGGCCCGTCGGGCGCAGGGCCGCGCCGGGGGTTGTCCGCAAGGTCTGCCACAAAACGAGCAGCACGGCCGCCGCCAGAGCCGCGTACAGGCCCCGTGAAAAGGTGGTACATGCCGCGTGCAGGGCCAGTGCCAGCAGCAGCAAGGCCAGCGCAGCCTGCCAGCGGCTGCGCGCGCGCGCCAGCCACAAACCGGCAAATGGCAGGCTCAGAGCCAGATAGCCGTCCAGCGCGGCGCCGCCCGTGTGCATGGCGGAAAACGGCGCCGTGATGCGGTAGTCGCTGGACAGGTTCGTCAAACCGGGAAATACGGCCCGTTCCCACAGCGCGAACAGGGACACCATGGCCAGCCCGGCCAGCATGCCCGGCAGCGTGTAACGGCGCAGGGCGGACGGCTCCCCGTCGCGCAGCAGCAGCGGCAGCAGCAGCATGCTCCAGGCCCAGGCCTTGCCCAGTCGCAAGCTGTTGTAGGGGCTTAGGTAATTATCCCAGGCATACACGTCGAGGGGCTGCAGCGGCAGCACCCCGCGCAGCAGCGCTGCCAGCCAGGCCAGGCTGCACAGCAGCAGGCAGGCGCGGGCGGCGGGCGAAAGCTGCGCCGACGCACTGCGGGACGGTCCGCCCAGGCGCCAATAGCCGCAGGCTACCGTCAGCAACAGCAGCACGTCGATTTCTTCGAGGAAGAACCAGCCCGTCCACGGCGCCAGGTCCAGCACGGGCAGCAGGGCGGGCACGCAGAACAGCCAGCAGGCGGGACGCCAGCACAGCAGCAGGAAATAGGCGGGCAGCAGGGCGGCAAACAGCAGGCCGGGCCAGCCGTGGCCCAGCGGATAATGGCGCAGGGCCAGCATGCAGGCCACGCCCGCCAGCAAGGCCAGCAGCCGTGCTGCCAGGCCGGGCAGGGCCGTGTACGCCAGCATGGCCTAGAGCTGGGTCAGCAAGGCCTGCGCCTCGGCCCGCTGCGGGAACTCCTTGTTGGCGGCAAGCAGCTGTTCCAGTTGCTTGCGCGCCCCCGGCTTGTCGCCCGATTTCGCCAGCGCCGCACCCAGGTGGTACTGGATGTCGGGCGACTTCGGCGCCAGGCCGGCCGCCTTGCGCAGCAGGGTGGTCGCGCGCTTGATGTCGCCCTGTTCCAGCACGATCCAGCCCAGGGTGTCGAGCACGATGGGGTTGTCCGGCACCAGCTTGAGCGCCTGCTCGGCCGTCGCCAGCGCGCGCGGATCTTTTTCCTGCTGGTACGCCCACGCCAGGTCGTTCAGCGCCGCCACATTGGCCGTATCCTTGGTCACGATGTACTGCAGCTGTTCGATGGCCGCGCCGTATTGCTTTGCCGCCAGCCTGGCGCCGGCCAGGTAGCTGCGCACGCCAAGGTCATCGGGCTTGTCCTTCAGCCAGGCCGCCATGCGCGTATCGGCCTCGCGCACCTGGCCCGCGGCCAGCATGGCGCGGTGCAACTGCACCTGCATGGGGCCGATATTGCTGAGCTGGATGGCGTGTTGGTACAGCTTGACGGCTTCCTGCGGCAGTTTCTGCGCCATCAGCACGTCGCCTTCGAGCTTGTAGCCGGCGGCCAGCGTCGGTTGCTGTTGCTGCACCTGGCGCGCCACGGCCAGCGCGTCGTGCTGGCGGTTCAGGCCCAGCAGCAGCGACACTTCGACCACGCGCGCTTCGAGCAGGGTGGGATCGAGCAATTGCGCCCGCTTGGCCGCTTGCAGCGCATTCTGGCGGTCGCCCAGCGCCAGGTGCAAGCTGGCGATGCGCATCTGCAGCGGTGCCGACGTCGTCTGTATGCTGGCCAGCTTGCTGTAGCTGTCGAGCGCCGCCTGCGTCTGGCCGGCGCCGTATTCGACCTGCGCCCGCAGGGCCAGCGCATCGGCGTCGTCCGGGTGGCCCGACTGCAGGGTGCGTGCCAGTTCCAGCGCCTTGTCGGGCGCGCCTGTCTGGAGGTAAAAGTTACTCAGCAGCAGGGCCGGCGCGACGGCGTCGGGATTGTCGCGGTGGGCCCGTTCCAGCCAGCGCCGCGCCTCGTCCGTCTTGCCTTGCGAGGCGGCCAGCTTGGCCAGCGCCGCGCACAAGTCGGCATTTTTTGGCGCTTTCGCCAGCGCCCGCTCGAAGCGCTGTTTCGCTTGTTCCGGCTTTTTCCCGGCCAGGTCGAGTTGCGCCAGGTTGTTCAGCGCCGGTAGATAGACAGGGTCCATCCCCAGCGCCTGCTCGAAACTGGCGCGCGCGGCGGGGACGTCGCGCAAGGCCATGTAGACGCCGCCTTTCAGGTTCAGCAGCAGGGGATTCGTGCCTTTCTGCTGCTGTTCCAGCATCTTGACAGTGGCCAGGGCCTTGTCGTTCTGTTTGTTGCGCAGCAAGGTCAGCACCAGCATGGAGCCCACCTGCGGCGTGCTCTTGTCGAGCATGCTGGCGCGTTCCAGTTCGTCGATGGCACGGCTGTTCTCGCCCATGCCCAGGCGGGTGATGCCCAGCGCCGCATGCAGCCTGGCCGTGTCCGGCGCCAGGGTATTGGCCTTTTCGAAATATGCTGCGGCCTTGTCGTAGCGGCGCGCGCGCAAATGCGCCTCGCCCGCCAGCGACAGCAGTTCCACGTCGTCGGGAGCGGTGGCCAGCACGGGCAGCAGCAAGTCGAGGGCCGCATCGGTCTTGCCGCGCATCAGTTCGATCGACGCCATCATCTTGAGCGCGTAGACATGTTTGGGATAGACGGCCAGGAAGCGCTGCAGATAGCTTTCCGCCAGTTGCGGCGAGCCCAGCTTCAGCTGCACGGCGCCGGCCAGCAGGATGGCCGGCATGTGCTCGGGCGCCACCTTGAGCACCAGTTGCAACGATTGCAGGGCCGCCTTGTTCTTGCCCTGGCGGAAATCGAGCAGCGCCTGGGCCTGCAGCAAGCCCAGGCTGTTGGGCGCCGTCTTGCGCGCCGTGGCCAGCTGGGCCGCCGCTTCCAGGTAGCGGTTTTCCAGCAGATCGAGGTTGGCCAGGTCGATATGGGCCTGGGTATTGTCCGGCTTGAGCTTGAGAATCTGCATGTAGGCAAGGCGCGCAGCACCGTTCTTGCCTTGCAGGCGCTGCAGGTCGCCCTGCAGCCGCAAGGCGTCGAGGTTGGCGGGCGCGCTCTTCAACGCCTGGGCCAGCAGCAGCTCGGCCGCCGGCACCTGCTGCTCCAGCGCCGCCAGCCGCGCCAGGCCCAGCAAGGCCTCAACCTGGCCGGGACGGGCTTCGAGCAGGCGCGCAAACACGGCGCGCGCCTCGTCCCGGCGGCCCAGGGCCAGCAAGGCATCGCCGCGCAGGGCCAGCAGGCTGGCCGGCTGCGCCGCATCATCGGCGATCTCGGCCAGTATTTTGTCGAACTGGCCCAGCATCAGCCAGGCCTTGCCCAGCAATGGCATCACTTGCTGCGCCGCCGTGCCCAGCGACTTTGCTCTGCGCAATTCTTTCTCGGCCGACAGCGCTTCGCCCGTGTCGATATAGATGCTGCCCAGCAGCAAGCGCGCCGCCGCATTGTCCGGCTCCTGTTGCAGCAGGTTCTTCAACTGGATGATGGCGGCGCGCGCCTCGCCCTTCTGGCGGTACTGCTGCGCGTCGGCCAGCAGCGATGCGCTGCTCTGCGTGCCGTGGCACCCCGTCAGCAAGGGCAGCAGCAGGGTGCAGCACAGCGCGGCGGCCGGCAAGCCGGGGAAAGGGCGGGGCAGGGTACGGGCCATGGAAGTCTCCGGTAGCGGCGTGCATGAAAGATGGGCATGGCCTAGCTTAAAAAGATGGGCGCCGCTCTCCTTGATTGCGCTCAACAAGCCGCCGATTGTCCGCGCGCCTGCCTGGCGCCGCTCCGTGTTCCTTGTTCCTGCTCAAGAATGGCCGGCCCGGCGACCGTAGAATTTCCCGGACGGCGATGCTCAGGCCGCAAACATTGGGAGCACATGCATATGGACAGCAAGCTGGATGGCAATGTGAATCACAAAGCGGGCGTGGTGGCGGTGATGGGGCTCGGTTATGTCGGCTTGCAGCTGGCCGTGGCGTTCGGCATGCGCCAGCGCACCATCGGCATTGACTTGTCGGCACGCAAGGTAGAAAGTTACCGCAACCATGTCGACCCCACGGGCGAAGTGAGTACGGAACAGCTGCGCGCGGCGCAGTGGCTGAGCGTGGGTTGCGATCCGGCCGAGCTGCAACTGGCCGATTTCATCGTCGTGGCCGTACCCACGCCCGTCGACAGCGCGCACAATCCCGATTTCTCCGCCCTGGCCGGCGCCAGCGCGGCCGTCGGCCGCCATATGCGGCGCGGCGCCACCGTCATCTACGAGTCCACCGTGTATCCGGGCGCCACCGAGGAAATCTGCATCCCCATCCTCGAGCGGCATTCTGGCCTGCGCTGGAAGGAAGATTTTCATGTGGGTTTTTCGCCCGAGCGCATCAACCCCGGCGACAAGGACCACACCCTGCACAGCATCCGCAAGGTGGTCTCGGGAGACGACGACGCCACCCTGGACAAGGTGGCCGCCCTGTACGAAGGCGTAGTCGCGGCCGGCGTGCACCGGGCGTCGAGCATCCGCGTGGCCGAAGCGGCCAAGGTGATCGAAAACACGCAGCGCGACCTGAACATCGCGCTGATGAACGAACTGGCCATCATCTTTGACCGCATCGGCATCGATACCCTGGAAGTGCTGCAGGCGGCGGGCACCAAATGGAATTTCCTGCCGTTCCGTCCCGGCCTGGTGGGCGGCCACTGCATCGGCGTCGACCCGTATTATTTGACGCACAAGGCGGAAATGCTGGGCTACCATCCGCATGTGATCCTGGCCGGGCGCCGCATCAACGACGGCATGGCCAAATTCGTGGCGGAAAAGACCATCAAGGAAATGGTGCGCGCCGGTTTCAAATTGAAAGGGTCGCACGTCAACGTGCTGGGCCTGACCTTCAAGGAAAATTGTCCGGACTTGCGCAACTCGAAAGTGGTCGACATGATCCACGAACTGCAATCGTACGGCGTGCAGGTGCATGTGCATGACCCCGTCGCCGATGGCCGCGAAGCGCTGGAAGAGTACGGCTTGACCCTGGAAAGCTGGGAACAGCTGCCGCGGGCCGAGGCCATCATCAGCGCCGTTTCGCACCAGGCCTTGCTGGCCCGCCCGCTGGCCGACTTCCAGGCCAAGGTGCTGGAAAACGGCTGCTTCATCGACATCAAGTCGCATTTCGACCCCCGTCCGCTGGAGGACGGCGGCCTGCACGTGTGGCGGCTGTGATGGCGGCCGGCGCTCTCGATGCCGCAGCAGACACGGCGCTGGGGTCAGCCGGTGACGTGGCGGGCCCGGCTGCCGGCGCCTACGCGCAAGCGTGCGCGCAACTGGCCAGCGAACCGCGCCGCTGGCTGGTGACGGGCGTGGCAGGCTTCATCGGCTCGCACCTGCTGGAAACCTTGCTGCAACTGGGCCAGGAAGTGCGCGGCCTGGACAACTTTATGACGGGCCACCGGCATAACCTGGAGCAGGTGCGCGCCAGCGTGGGCGAAGCGGCATGGCGGCGCTTCACCTTCATCGAAGGCGATATCCGCGACCCTCAGGCGTGCGCGCGCGCGTGCGGCGCGCCGGTGCCTGCCACCAGTAGTGGCGACGGTGGGGCAGATGGCGGCGGCACTTTGAGCGAGCACGGCCGTGCCGATCCTGGCGGCCCCGTCACCGTCGATTTTGTGCTGCACCAGGCGGCGCTCGGTTCCGTCTCGCGTTCACTGGAAGACCCGCTGCTGTGCCATGCCGTCAATGTCAGCGGTTTCCTGAACATGCTGGCCGCCGCGCGCGAGGCAGGCGTGCAGCGCTTCGTGTATGCCGCGTCGAGCGCCACCTATGGCGACCATCCGGCCTTGCCGAAAGTGGAAGAGCACATCGGCGCTCCCCTGTCGCCGTATGCCTTGAGTAAATATGTCAATGAACTGTATGCGCAGGTGTACGCGCGCTGCTACGCCATGCAGACGGTGGGGCTGCGCTATTTCAATGTCTTCGGCCCCAGGCAAGACCCGCTGGGCGCCTACGCGGCCGTCATTCCCCGCTGGATCGCCGCCATGCTCGACGGCCAGGCCGTGCACATCCATGGCGACGGCGCCACCAGCCGCGATTTCTGCTTTGTGCACAATGCCGTGCAAGCCAATATCCTGGCCGCCACCGGCACCGACCCGGCAGCCGTCAACCAGGTCTACAACGTGGCCGTCAACGCCCGCACCAGTCTGACCCAATTGCACGCCAGCATGCAGCAGATGTTGCTGGCCACCCTCCCGCAGCACGTGCCGCTGGCACCCGAATATGGCGAATTTCGCGCCGGCGACGTGCGCCATTCGCAGGCGGACATCGCCAAGGCGGCCCGCTTGCTCGGTTATGTGCCCACGCACGACCTGGCGCAAGGCTTGCGGCACACCATCGCCTGGTATGTGGAGCAGGCGGGCCTGGCCTGAAGGGGGGCATCAGTTGTACAGCAGTTGTGCATCAGGTACACATTCAATGTACATCAAGTACGCATCAAGTACGCATCAAGTACGCATCAGTTGCGCATGATGTCCGCATGGGGAGCCTGCCAGGTGCCCGCACTGGCGGCCGGCGTCCATGCTGCGCAAGGCGCGCATTGCTACTGCACAGGCCCTGCGCCAGGTTCGCCGCTTAATGCTGCACGGGCGCCGCTGCCGGTACGGGCGGTGTTGCCGGCTTGGGAGGTTCGGGCATGCCGTCGCTCTTGCTGTGCAGGACACGGGGCGTGCCGCGAAAATCGGCCGTATGCAGGGTGACGGGACGGCGCCAGATGCGGGCGATATACGCCAGCACCTGTTCCGCCCGCTCCAGGTCGAGGCCGCGTCCATCGCGCTGGTGATCGTGGCGCAGCACCAGGCTGCCGTCGTCATTGAGCAGGGTGACGGCGATGCACGGCACGCCATAGTTGTATTTGGGCGCCAGGATGGCTTCGCGGATGGCCCGCAAGTCGCGGCTGGCCAGGCGCGTTTCACCGTCGCGGCGGCTTTCATGCACGAACAGGCCCAGGCGGTCAGCCAGTTCCCCGTCCAGATAGTTGCGGATGAAACTGCAGTCATCGTCGTCGCGGCAAATCTGGCGCGCCCGCGCAAGTCCTTCGCGCTCGATGATGTGTTCCCACATGCAAAAGCCCAGGTGATAGGGATTGACGGCCAGCGCCTGCTGGTGCTCGCCCGCGTAAGGGCGCACCACGTCCGAATGCGATTTGATGGCGGACAGATACAATGCGGGCGGCAAGAAGTCGGCTTCGCGCAGCAGCCGCGCATGCCAGTACGAGGCCCAGCCTTCGTTCATGATCTGGCAGGCGTACACGGGATAGAAGTAAAACGATTCTTCGCGCACGGCCAAAAAAATGTCGCGTTCCCAGTCGGCCAGCTCCGGCCCATGTTGTGCGATGAACCACAGCAAGTCGTACTCGGCTTGCGGCGGCAGGAGCGGGCGCTGCGCCAGCCGCGCGCTGGCCGCCTCGCGCGCCGCCAGCTTGGCGGCTTCACCGGGCAAGCGCCGGTAGCGCCGGTCAAACGAATCGTCTGCGGCGGCTTGGTCTGGCGTACCCGCGACGCCGGCTGGCCCCGATGCCGCAGCATAGGGTAGGCGGTGCAGCTCGGCATGGATGTCCACATGCTGTTCCAGCGCCAGTGCCGCGTCGAGCACGGCTTCCACCTGCTCTTGCCCGTACCGTTGCAGCGCTATTTCCAAACGCCGCGCCCGCGCCGCGCTTTGTTGCAGGATGTGCTGGCCCGCCATGGCGCCGAAGCGCAGAAACAGGGCATTGCGGCTGGCAAAGTCGGCGTGACCGAGCACATGCGCCGTGACGAGGGTGTTTTCGGCCACGGAATTGTGTTCCGCCATGTAGGCATGGCAAGGGTCGCCGGGAAACATGACTTCGAAAATATGCGAATTGCCCATCTTCTGATGCACGAGCTGGTGGATGTAGCGCACGCCGAACGACCAGTGGCGCATGCGCACGGGCAAGCCATAGTTGGCGATCTCGTTCATGAAATTGTCCGGTACCAGTTCGAACTCGACGGGCGCAAATGCCAGGCCCAGCTCGCGCGCCAGTGCTTCGATGCGCGCCGCGTAGCCATCCAGGCCCATGGTCTCGACTCTGTCAGCCTTGCCGGCCTGGTCTGGCGCACCGCCGTGGCTCTGCGCGTCAGGCCGTGTCATGATGCTGCCTCCGTGTCGGCCGCTTCGTGCTGGAAAAAGGTGCGGATGGCCGCCCACACATCGTCAGGCTTGCTGAGGATGCTGCTGTGCAAGGGCAAGCCCCGCCGTTCCTGCTCGGCGCACAGGCTGTGCATTTCCGTTTCCAGGCTGCGCGGCACGCCGGGCAAGGTTTCCACATAGCCCATATAGTTGAGCAAGGCGGCCAGTTCGCCCAGGCCCAGGCTGGCGGCCGCCCGGTCTTCGCTGAAATTTTCGCCATCGGAGGCATAGAACAGATAGGCGTTATAGCGCCCCGGCGCGTAGTGTTCCTGCAGCAGCTCGCGGCTCAGGCGAAAGGCGGTGGATGCCATGGTGCCGCCCATGCCGTTGACCTGGAAGAATTCGGCTTCGGAAAATTCCCAGGCCCGCGTCGTATGGGCGATGAAGCGCGTTTCCACGCGCGCATACCTGCGCCGCAAGCCCTGCAAGGCAAAGAAAAAGAAGGATTTGGCCAACTTGCGCTCGGCTTGCGCCATGCTGGCCGACACGTCCAGCACGAAAAACACGACGGCATTCGTGCTGGGGCGGGGCTGTGCCAGCACCTGGCGGTAACGCAAGTCATCATTGGTGAAGGGCACGGGCTGCGCTTGCAGGGCGCGCCGCTTGATCGCTTCCTTGACGGTGCGGCGCCGGTCCAGGCGCGAGCGGGCGCCATGCCGGTCCAGGCCGCTGCGTACCAGCCGCACGTCGTCGATCGCGCCCAGGTGGCGCGGCTTCAGGTGCGGCAGCTCGAAGGCGTCCCATAGCCAGTCGAGGATGTCGTCGATGGGAAACTCCAGCAGCAGGCGCACCGCCCCCTCGCCATCGCCGCCTGGCGCACCGCCCTCGCCTGTGGCGGCAGGGCGCGCCGCGCGCAGGAGATCGCCGGGCTGGCCTTCGCCCTGGCCCGCACCCACGCTGTTGCGCGCGGGCGCCAGGCGAAAATGCGCATGTTCGAGCAGGCGCATGGGCACTTGCACCGTGCGTTGCTGCGGTCCGCCGATCAGGTCAGGCGTGGCGATCAGCTCGGGCAAGTGCGCCTGCACGGCGTCGCGTACTTTCTGGTTGTGGCGCAGCCAGTCGCGCGCGCCGCGCGAGAACAAGCCGTACCAAGGCTGGGCCAGGGCAGGCGCGGTGGACACTGGCGAGGTCGTGGCGGACATGGCTATTCCTGCGCCAGCAAGGTGGTCACGTAGTTGAGCGCTTCGCGCGCGCTATGGGCGTCATAACCGTATTCGTCCACCAGGCGCTGCTCGACGGCGGAGATCCTGGCCCGCACGTCATCGTCGGGGCGCTTGGCAGAACCGACCAGGCGCAGCACGTCGCGCCGCTGCTCGAACAGATATTGCTGGATGGCATCGTGCAATTGCGCGTGGCTGCCCAGGCCAAAAGGTTCGCCGCGCTTGAAGGCACCCATGGCCTTGCGCACCACTTCTTGTCGGAACGACTGCTTGCCCGCGTCGCTGATATGGATTTTCTCTTCCACGGCGCGCAGGAAGCGCTCGTCGGGGCGGCGCTCTTCGCTGGTCATGGGGTCGCGGATCTGGCGGTTGTCGAGCATGGCTTCGACTTCATCGAGATACTTGCTCAGCAAGTCCTGCGCTTCTTGCTCGAACGACACGAACAGGGCCTTGTGCACGTCGGCCTTGACCCAGCGGTTATAGAAATCCTTGCGCGTGAGCACCAGATAATCGACCCACTGACGCTTGCGCCGCGGTTCGATGCGCGCATCGCTTTCGATGCCATCCTTCAGGGCCAGCAGCACATCCATGGTGGAGAGGCTGTTGCGCTGGGCGGAAATGATGGCGTGCGACAGGGCATTGATGACGAAACGGGGCGACACGCCCGACAAGCCTTCATCGGGCGCCTTGTCGCGCTCGCGCAAGCGGCGGATGTCGGCATGCTGCAAGTCGTCGACGTCTTCGTCCGCATACACGCGCAGCTTCTTGACCAGTTCGGCTTCCTTGTCCTCGCCTTCGGGCAGGCGGCTGAGGATGGCGAACACGGCCGCCGCATGCAGCACGTGCGGATCGAGATGCACGTCGCGGAAGGCGGGCGCGGCCGCCAGGATCAGCTTGCGGTAAATGCGCGCTTCTTCGCGGTAATTGAGCGTATACGGCACTTGCACGATGACCATGCGGTCGAGCAGCGCCTCGTTTTCGCTTTCTTGCATGAATTTACGAAATTCGGCCAGATTCGTGTGCGCGAGAATGGTTTCGTCGAGGTAAATCAGGGGAAAGCGCGACACCTTGACATTCTTTTCCTGCGTTAAAGTCAGCAGCAAGTACAGGAATTCGCGCTTGACCTTGAGGATTTCGATCATTTCCAGCATGCCGCGGCTGGCCGCATACACGGCGCCGGACCAGGACCAGGCGCGCGGATCGCCTTCGTCGCCATACTGCGTCACCTTCGACAGGTCGACGGAACCGACCAGGTCGGCCAGGTCGGCCGTGGTGGGGTCGTGCGGCGCATACGTGCCGATGCCGCAGCGGCCCGCCTCGGACAGGTGGATGCGTTCGACGGGCATGCGCAGGAAGTCGCCCGCGTACTGTTCTTCCAGCCGCGCGCGGCAATGGGGACACAGTTCGCCATGCAGCTCGGCGTCATAGCTGGCGCGAAAGTCGGCGCGCATGCTGTGCGGCACCAGGTGTAGCGGTGATTCATGCACGGGACAGCCGGCGATGCCGTACAAGGCGCCTTCGCTGCTGTGGCTGTATTCTTCCAGCCCCCGCTTGAGCAGGATCACCAGGCTCGACTTGCCGCCCGACGGCGGGCCCAGCAGCAGCAACATGCGCCGGCCCACTTCGGAGCCGGCGGCGGCCGCCTTGAAGTAGGCGGCCACGCGGTCTATCGCCTCGTCGATGCCGAACAGCTCGTTGTCGAACAGGCGACAGCGGAAGCGCCCGCTGTCATCGGTCTGGCCGTTCCAGCGCATCATGTCCCACAGGTACTGGTGCGCGCTGCGCGTCAGCAGGGCCGCGCGAGCGGGCAGGATTTGCTCGATAAAGTCGGCAAAACTGCCGCGCCAGGGGCTGATGCTGTGTTTTTCCGCCCAGGCCGCCATGCCGTGCAGAAAGCCGGCATGCTGGCCTGCTTGCTCGCCCGCAGGCGCGTCGTCGTGGCGTGTCATACCAGGGCTCGTCATTGTTTCCCCATCCATGCCGTTGCTGGCGTTGCTAACCTTGCTGTCGTGGAGCAGGCCCGGTTCCAGCCTGTCGGCCAAGTATACGGCGGTGCCTCTGCCCGCACGCCTGATCTCGCTCAACCTTGACGAGGGAACTATTTTTGCTCTCCTTTGGCCCCTTTGGCGCAGGGCTGCCACGCGCCTGCGCAATTCAATCCAGATCAATACCGGCCGGCGCGGCCCGTCCACACTGGATATCCGGAGCACCCCACGAGGAGAACATGATGATCGGCAATGATAACGGTTTCAGCGCCCCACCCGGCAGCAGTGGCCAGGGGCAAAGCGCGGACGATGAAGAGGCCATCGGCCAATTTTCCACCCCCGGCGAGGACGACAATACGATCGAGAGCGCATCCGTCTCGGACGTGCCCGACGCCTTGAGCGGTGTCAGCATGGAATTGCTGGAAATTAAGCGCAGTATCGAAGACGGCATGCGCCAGTCGATTTCCCAGGCGGGCGGCGTGCGCGCCGCCGACGCCTTCAGCGACGGCGGCAATATCCAGGGCGTGTCCATCGGCCTGGGCGAGGGCGCCAGCGACAGCTCGTCCGGCGAGCCGGGCTTGCCAGCCCTGACCCTGTACGTGGCCGAACCGACTTCCGTCGACCGCGCCAAGGCTGCCATCGTGGGAGCCATGGGCGTGCGCGCCGTGGCCAGCGACAGGGTGCCCGTCAATATTGTCGTCACGGGCGTGATCGACGCGCAGCCGCACCGTTTCCGGCTGCGTCCGGCGCCGGGCGGCGTCTCGGTCGGGCATTTCCGCATCACGGCCGGCACCATCGGCTGCCTGGCCGTGGGGCGCAGCGCGCCGCGCAACAGCCGTTTGATGATTCTGAGCAATAATCACGTGCTGGCCAATTCCAACGGCGGCGCGTTCAACGACTGCATCGTGCAGCCGGGCCCCATCGATGGCGGGCGCTGCCCGCAAGACCAGGTGGCCGTGCTCGAGCGCTTCGTGCCCATCAATTTCAGTGGCGGCGTCAATTTTGTCGATTGCGCTACCGGCTGGGCCTGGCCAGACCGCGTGCGTCGCGAACTGGTCTACCTGAGCGGTGGCGTGCCGGCCTATTTCCGCATCAGCAACGCGCTGGCAGCGCCCGCGCTGGGCATGCTGGTCGGCAAATCCGGACGCACGACGCAATTGACGCAGGGCCGCATCACGGGTCTGGGCGCCACCATCAACGTCAATTATGGCGGCGGCAGGATCGCGCTGTTCCAGGACCAGATCGCCATTACGGGCGTCAGCGGGGCATTCAGCGCGGGTGGCGACTCCGGCTCGTCCATCTGGACCTGGAACCAGCAGCGCAATCCCGTCGGTCTGCTGTTTGCCGGCGGCGGCAATATCACGTTTGCCAACCAGATGCGGCGTGTGGTGGTGGCGCTCGATATCAATTTATATACTTGAGCAGGGTCACAGAAAACGGTGCGGCGGCGTGATGCTTCCTTGCACTGCGCCACCTTTTGCACGATGATGATAGGGTCAAGTGTGGCTGCCATGCATGGCCTGGCGGGCAAGAGGCGCGCCGTGCCTCCTTGTTCAACGCGTGCCATGGGCAGCATCAGGAGGATGTGTCATGTCAAACAGTAAATTTGTAACAGCGCCTTACGCCGTCTTCGAGGATGCGGCCATGCCGTATGTGCCGGACGAGGCGAGTAGCCACGCGGTGGCGGGCCTCGCGCATGCCGCACCGCCGCCCGGCCGGCTGGAAGCGGCAAAGCGGCGCAATGAGCGGGCCCTGATGGCGATCGATGGCGTCGAGGGCGTCAGCCTGGGGCAGACTGCCATCGGCGGCGAAGCCCTCGTCGTGTATTTGCGCGATGCGTCCGTCAAGCGGCGCGTGCCGTCGCAGGTCGATGGTTATCCGGTGGAAACGAGCATCACGGGCCAGATCGATATCCAGCGCTGGTAGGGGTGGCGTAGATGGAAAGCAAGAAAAGCCCGTTTGCAGGCCTTCCTTGCCCTGCGTGCGCTGACCCTATTTGCTCAGGCGGGCTATCGCTTCGGCCACGCCCGCGCCATACGCGGGGTCGCACAGGGTGCAGTTGCCGATGTGGCGTTGCTTGACTTGCTCCGAGGCACCCGAGATGGCGCGCGCCGTGTTGTCGAACAAGGCTTGCTGCTGTGCCGCAGTCATCAGGCGGAACAGGGCTCGCGGCTGCGAATAGTAATCCTCGTCGACCCTGTGGTTCCAGTGGTCGGCCGCGCCTTCGATACTCAGCGGCGGTTCGCGGAAATCGGGCTGCTCGGCCCATTCCTGCTCGCTGTTCGGTTCATAGCCCAGGGTACCGCCCTGGTTGCCGTCGACGCGCATCTGGCCGTCGCGGTGATAGCTGTGGAACGGGCATTTCGGCGCGTTGACGGGGATATGGCTGTGGTTGACACCGAGGCGGTAGCGCTGCGCGTCGCCATATGAAAACAGGCGCCCCTGCAGCATCTTGTCCGGCGAAAAACTGATGCCGGGCACCACGTTGGCCGGGTTGAAGGCCGCCTGTTCCACTTCGGCAAAGTGGTTGTCGGCATTGCGGTTCAGTTCCAGCACGCCCACCTCGATCAGCGGATAATCGCCGTGCGGCCACACTTTCGACAGGTCGAAGGGGTTCAGGTGATACGTGCCTGCCTCTTTTTCCGGCATGATCTGCACGTACAGCGTCCAGCGGGGGAAATCCTTGTTTTCGATGCTCTCGTACAGGTCGCGGTGCGAACTTTCGCGGTCCTTGCCCACCAGCGCCTCGGCTTCGGCATCCGTCAGGTTTTCAATTCCTTGCTGGGTTTTAAAGGTGAACTTGACCCAGAAACGCTCGTTTTGCGCATTCAGGAAGCTGAAGGTATGGCTGCCGAAGCCGTGCATGTGGCGGAAGCTGCGCGGCAAGCCCCGGTCGCTCATCACCACCGTCACCTGGTGCAGTGCTTCCGGCAGCGAGGTCCAGAAGTCCCAGTTGCTGTTGGCGCTGCGCAGTCCCGTGCGCGGGTCGCGCTTGATGGCGTGGTTCAAATCGGGGAATTTCAGCGGGTCGCGCATGAAAAACACGGGCGTGTTGTTGCCAACCAGGTCCCAGTTGCCTTCTTCCGTGTAGAACTTCAGGGCAAAGCCGCGGATATCGCGCTCCGCATCCGCCGCGCCCCGCTCGCCAGCGACCGTGGAAAAGCGCGCGAACATGGGTGTTTGCTTGCCCACGGCGCCAAAGATTTTCGCCCGCGTGTAGCGCGTGATGTCGTGCGTGACGGTAAACGTGCCGTGTGCGCCGGAACCCTTGGCATGCATGCGGCGCTCGGGGATGACTTCGCGGTCGAAGTGGGCCAGCTTTTCCAGGAACCACACATCTTGCAGCAGGGCAGGGCCACGCGGGCCGGCCGTCTGGATGTTCTGGTTGTCGACGACAGGCGCGCCAAAGGCGGTGGTCAGCTTTTTCATTGGACTCTTTCTTTATAGGGAGGTCGACGGACGAGCCAGGGCCTACCCAAACACTGGCTGGGCTGAGCGTATGCGACATACTCACCGAGGCTGGTCCAGAGTAACAAATTTCTAAAAAGCAAATTCAGTGTGCGATTTCGAGGCTGGCGACAGCCTCGCCGCGTCCAGGGACGCAGCTAGACCATCATAGCCCCTCGGCAATGTCTAGTCCAACACGATTGATCTGGCGTAAAGTGCAGCGTGATTTTCTGGCGCGCCAGCGCATGGGCTTAAAACCTGTTCCAGTTATTGTGCCGGTGTTCCGTCGCTTCCTTCATCAGGTGGCCCGCGCGCAGGGCGTCGTCCGCCTGCACCGTCATGGCCAGCTCCTGGATGGCGGGCGGGTATTCGTGATGGGCCGCTTCTTCCAGCAGCGCATGGCCCTTGGCCAGGTCGCGCGGCACGCCGCGGCCTTCGCGGTAGGCGTTGTACAGCAGGAACATGGCATGTGGATTGCCCAGTTCGCTCGATTTTTCCAGCCAGCGCGCCGCTATCACGGGATCTTGCGGCACGCCTTCGCCATTCGCTGCCAGCAGGCCCAGCATCAATGCCGCCTTGGCATGGCCTTGCTGCGCCGCTTGCCGGTACCACAGCCAGGCCTGGCCGGGCGTGGCCGCGCGCAGCATTTGTCCCAGTTCGAAGGCCGCTTCCGTGTCGCCGGCGCGGGCCGCCTGCTCGAACAGACTCAGCGCTTCGGCGCGGCGTTCCGGACGGGCCTGGTAAATCAGCGCCAGTTCGCGCTCGGCGACGGGCATGTCCTTGCCGGCCCAGTTGCGAACCTTGCGCTCGGCCTGCTGGTCGCCCGCCTGGCGCGCGTGCATGGCGACGGCTTCGATTTCCGCCGGCGTGGGCGGCGGGGAGGCCTGGCAGGCGGCCAGGACGGCGGCCAGCACGACGGCGGGGAGGGAGAGTGCGTGTTTCATCTGGATCACCTTGCAGAATGAGGGGCCGGAATTGCGGCAGTTCCGGCCCATGGACCTTATTTGCTCAGGTCAATGCGGTACTTGGCGAAACCGCTGGCGTCGAGGCCGCCTTCAGCCGCCACGTTGGCGATGCCGCTGCCTTGCGCCAGCGCCAGGTGACCGGGTGCCGAACGCAGGATCACGGGACCGGCCGTGGCCGTCTTGACGAAGCTCCAGCTGCGCGCGCTGCCATTCGCCGCCAGGGTCACCTTGCCGGCCTTGGTACTGAGCGACGCCAGGTAATTGCTGACCACGGCCTGGTTCGCATCGGGCGACTTGATGATGGTCTTGCTGCCATCGATGCCAGGCACGGCGCCGCCGCCACCGGCGCGGTAGTCGTTGGTGGCAACGATGAAGTCATCGCCATCGGCGACGGCTGCGCCCTTGTACGTGAGGTTGACGATGCGGCTGCCCGGCTTTTTCGTCACGTCGATCTGGTACGTGAGCGCATTGTTTTCCGCATAGAACACGTCGTAGTTATAAATCGTGCCATACGACGGCACCAGGTCCTGCTCGGCAGTACTGGCCGGGTCGATCTGGCCAAATTGCTTGGCCGACGTTTCCAGCCAGGCCTTCAAGTCCGATCCCTTGATTTTCACGGCTTGCAGGTTGTTGTTGCTATATAAATACAGGTCGCCCGGATTGCGCACTTGCAAGCCGATTGGCGCGGCGGGCGTCGCACCTGCGGCCACGTCCGTGAAGTCCGATGGCCCGTTGCGGCCTGCCTTGAATGGCGCGCTGCACGAGATGACGGGGATGTTCTTGTAGCCGGACAAGGTGGCATCCGTGCTGGTGGCGATGAAGTTCTTCACGTAGTCGAGCTGCGCCTGGTTCACCAGCTGGATGGCGCTGACATCGCCCACCAGCGCAAAATAGGCGGACATTTCGAAATCCGTGCTGATGCCCAGCGGCTGTTTGGCGTAGGCGATGGTGGCGGCGTGCTCTGTGGCCACCAGCGGTGCGATGGCCGGGTCAGCTTTCACCAGGGTCTTGCCGTCCGTGTACTTGAAGCCGCGCGATTCCACCGTGGTCTTGGCCGGCTGCACTACCCACTTTCCGGCCTGATACACCATCGTCAGCTTGATGATACCAAGGCGTCGGCCCCAGCTTTGCGCCATGACGGTCGGCACGCCGTTCACGAAGCCGTTGACGGCGTCGATCTTCGCGCTGGCCGGGAAGGCGGCAAACGAGGCGTCCAGCGCGGCCGCGCCTTCTTCTTTGCCTTTCGGGAAGATCAAGTGCGAGTGGCCGATCATCAGCGCGTCGATGCCCGTGCTGGTCAAGTGATAGCTGCCGTTTTCCATTTTCGGGCTGTAGGTGCTGGTGTCCAGGCCGCCATGCGACAGGGCCACGACGAGGTCGGCGCCCTTGTTGCGCAATTCCGGCACATACTGTTTCGCCGCCTCCTGCACGCCCGTCACGCTGACCTTGCCAGCGAGCACTTTCTGATCCCATTCGAGGATTTGCGGCGGCACAAAGCTCAGCACGCCCACATTGATCTTCACGCTCAGCTTGCTGCCATCGGGCGCCGTGGCGGTGAAATCGCGGGGCAGCAGCGTATACGGCTGGAAGATGGGCTTGCCGCTGGACACGCCGACGACATTGCTCAGCACGGAAGGGAAGGCGGGCGCGCCGCAGGTACCCGTCGGCTTGGCCACGCCGGGTATGCCGAAATCCGTGTTGGTGATCTGGCTCAGGTAAGGCAAGCCATAGTTGAATTCGTGGTTGCCCATGCCGCCCGCATCGTATTTCAGCGCGTTCATGGCCTTGTGCACGGCCAGCGTGCCGGAGCAGGGCACGGGCGCGGCTACGGCTTGTAAATCGGCGAGCAGGGTGCCCTGGATGACGTCGCCATCGTCGAGCAAGACGTTGTTCGGGTTTTCCGCGCGCGCCGCCTGGATCAGTGTGGAGGTGCGCTCCAGGCCCAGGCTGGTGTCTTCGGCCAGCGCGTAATAGTTGTAACTCAGGACGTTCGAGTGGATATCCGTGGTTTCCAGCAATGCCACGCTGACCGTCGTGCCCTCGGGAATGACTTGCGCCGTGTTTGAACTGCCGTTGCAACCGACGAGACCCGCACTTGCCAGCGCCGCCAGCATGATCCAATTTGTTTTCATTACCGCCCTCGGAAAGATTCAAAGGACGCGACTGTAACGCCGCCATATGACGCGGCGATGACAGACGTGCAGGGCGCATGGATCCAGCTTGTCTGCCGCCAGCTGGGCGGCAGACCCGGCTATTAATCCGTTACCCGGCGAACTGACAGATTTGGCGCAGTAGTCGATTGCGGATTCGCGTATAGCGTCGCCAGCACATCCCAATAGGCTGCGGAAATCGCGGGACCATTGCCAAATCCATTGAAATGGTTGGCCAGCCCAAGCGCATGGCCAAATTCATGTGTCACGATATCCTGGGTGACATTGCAATGTCCATTCCCCAGATTCAGATACACGGGATTCGAGGCGATGCCATTCTGGCTGCTTGGTTGAATCGGGTTGCCCATATTTTTTCCTGTCGCCACATTGGCACAGTAACTGGCGTAATCCGTGGAATTCGGTGGAACATATGACGTGCCATAACTGACGTGAATGTAATTGCCGCTGGCAGGGATGGAATTGACCGCATCGAGCACCAAAAGCCCCCGCAACTTCGTATTAATCTGCGCGATCGCGTTTTGCGTCTTGCTGGAGTAATCGAGCTCGGTGGCATTGCCAGCCGCCGGCGGCGTGACATACACGCTAACGTGCTGTTGCGGCGTCCCAGGCCAGCGCCAGGTGCCGGCAGGACGATTCGCGCTTGAAAATTCAATATTACTGGACTTGATATTGGCAATGACATCGCCATCGTTCGCGCTGACATTGTCACCGCCGCCACACGCTGATAATCCACCACAGACCAGGGCCATCGCAATCAGATTTAATTTCATCTTGTTTCTCATGTTGTCATCGTTTTGGCAGGGCCAGGAAACCGCTTGCATACAAAAGCCAAAGGCTTGCAGGATTCTTTTACGCCGGGATTGTACCTCAGCCATTATTAAAAAAATACCGCGCTATCGGTCTGCCATTCTGATTGACGTCGATGGCCATGACGACGACAGTCTGCCTTCCACGGAGTACCCCATGATCGTGAGCAGCAGCCCGGAGGCCGGGGCAGCCGTCAACGATTGCCGCACAAATGCAAATTAGTTGCATTATAATTGCAAACGCAATCAACTTGCATTTGATGGTCCGAGTGCCATTGCCTCCCATACCTGACTCCACTCCGAAGGAATCCCATGTCGCAACTCCAGCGCAAACTCCCCGTCACCGTCCTGTCCGGCTTTCTCGGCGCCGGCAAGACCACCTTGCTCAACCACATACTGCGCAACCGCGAAGGCAAGCGCGTGGCCGTCATCGTCAACGACATGAGCGAAGTCAATATCGATGCTTCGCTGGTGAAAGACAGCGCCGCGGCGGCTGGCGCGGCCCTGTCGCGGACGGAAGAAAGACTCGTGGAAATGTCGAACGGCTGCATCTGCTGCACCTTGCGCGACGATTTATTGCTGGAAGTGCGGCGCCTGGCAGCCGAAGACCGCTTCGATTATCTGCTGATCGAATCGACGGGCGTGGGCGAGCCGATGCCCGTGGCCGCCACCTTCGACTTCGAGGACGAGCACGGCGACAGCCTGAACGACGTGGCGCGCATCGACTGCATGGTCACCGTCGTCGACTGCGCCAACCTGCTGATGGACTTTCATAGCGAAGACAGCCTGGAGCAACGCGGAGAAACGGCGGGAGAGGGTGACGACCGGCAGCTGGCCAACTTGCTCACGGAACAGATCGAATTTGCCAATGTCATCGTCCTCAACAAGGTCGACATGGTGGCGGCAGCCGAGCGCCTGCGCGTGCTGGCCATTTTAAAAGCGTTGAATCCCGGCGCGCGCATCATCGAAACCAACCAGTCCGTCGTGCCGCTCGATGCCATCCTCGGCACGAACTTGTTCGATCTGGAGCAGGCGGCCGCCATGCCGGGCTGGGCCCAGGAACTGGCTGGCGTGCACACGCCGGAGACGGAAACGTATGGCATCAGCAGCTTCGTCTACCGGGCCAGGGAACCGTTCCACGCGCAGCGCCTGCATGAGTATATTTCGCAGCCGATTCCAGGCGTGGTGCGCAGCAAGGGCTACTTTTGGCTGGCCAGCCGTCCCGAATGGGTGGCCAGCCTGTCCGGTGCGGGCAAGCTGATGAATATCGAACCCGTGGGCCTGTGGTGGGCGTCCGTGCCGAAGCAGCGCTGGCCCACGGATGCCGCCTCGCTGGCGGAAGTCAAGGCGGGCTGGAGCGAGCCATATGGCGACCGCTACCAGGAACTCGTCTTCATCGGCCAGGACATGGACCAGGCCGCCATTGAGTCGGACTTGAAAAAATGTCAATTGAACTACACGGAAACGCGCCAGGGCATGGCTGCCTGGCGCCAGCTGCCCGATCCGTTTCCGCTATGGCAGCGCATGGAAGAACTGGAAGACCAACCCTGAACAGGAACACACCATGACAGAACTGATCCCCGTCACCATCATCACGGGTTTTCTCGGCAGCGGGAAAACCACCTTGCTCAAGCGCATATTGCAGGGCGATCACGGCGTGCGCATCGCCGTGATCGAAAATGAATTCGCCGCCGAAAGCATCGACCATGGTTTGCTGGTGCAGGACAGCGACGAGCAGATCGTGGAAATGAACAATGGCTGCATCTGCTGCAGCGTGCGCGGCGACCTGATCCGCATCCTGGGCGAGCTGCACGCGAAACGCGCAGCCGGGACGATCGCCTTCGACCACGTGATCATCGAAACGACGGGCCTGGCCGCACCGGGACCCGTGGCGCAAACCTTTTTTGCGGAGCCGTCAATCAGCGAGTGCTACCTGCTCGACGCGATTTTGACGGTGGTCGATGCGCGCCATGCGCAGCAGCAATTGACGGCGCACAGGGAAGCGCAGGAGCAGGTGGGCTTTGCCGACCGCATCCTGCTGTCGAAGACGGACCTGGTCGGCAAGGACGCGCTGGCCGCGCTGCGCCAGCGCCTGGCCGCCATCAATGGCCGCGCCGGCATCCAGAAAGTGCGCTTCGGCAATGTGCCGCTGCGCGACATCCTGAACATACGCGGTTTCAATTTGAACGCCATCGTCGAACTGGAGCCGGATTTCCTCGGGGAACTGGGCCACCGCCATGGCGACGGCGTGCAATCGTTCGTGTATCACCAGGCCCAAGCCCTCGATATGCTGCAGGTGGAGAACTTTCTCGATGCCGTGGTGCAGCTGTTTGGCAGCCAGTTGATGCGCTACAAGGGCATTTTGTACGTTGCCGACTTGCCATGCCGCGCCGTCTTTCAGGGCGTGCACATGCTGATGGGCTCGGAACTTGGCGCGCCGTGGCGTGATGATGAAACGCGCGCCAGCAAGATCATCTTCATCGGCCGCGACTTGCCGCAGGACATGCTGATCCGGGCCAAGGCGGCCGCATGAGCATGGAAGCGGGCTTGCCCGCGCTGGCGCTGATTTTCCTGCTCGGCATGCGGCATGGGCTGGAACCGGACCACCTGGCCGCCGTCGACGGTCTCACTTTGCGCAGCCAGGCCACCCATGCGCGCTGGACACCTTGGATGGGCGCACTGTTTGCACTGGGGCATGGCGTCTGCGTGCTGGCCATCGTGGCCGTGGCCGCCCTGGCATCGCAGCAATTTACGCCCTCGCCAAATCTGTTCGCCTGGCTGGAGTGGCTGCCCATCGCCTTGCTGTTGATGATAGCCGGCTTGAATGCGCGCAGCTTGCTGGCCGGCGCGCAACTGGCCGAGGTGCGCGGCCGGCTGCTGCCTCGCTGGCTGCGGGGCGCTTCCGGGCCGCTGGGCGCCATCCTCGTCGGCATGCTGTTCGCGCTGGTGTTCGACACGGCCCTGCAGGCGGCGGCCTGGGGCTATGCGGCCGTGGCCCTGGGCGGCATGGGGCCGGCCTTGCTAACGGGTACGGTGTTTGCCGTGGGCATGGGCGTGACGGATACCTTCGATGGCTGGGTCACGGCGAAAGTCATGCGCACCGGCAAGATTGACATCGTGCGGGCCTTCCGGCGCCGTCTGGGCTGGCCCATCGTCGCCATCTGCGTAGCCATGGCCGCCTGCATGGCCGCCGGCAAGCTGGACCCGGCCTGGTCGCTGCCCGAAAGCTGGATGGCGGCACTGGGCGGGGCCATGGTATTGCTGATGGCGGCCCTGTACGGCTGGACGTTGCATGGCTTGCGGCGCGTGCGTGCCTGAGACGGGCGTGGGTATAATGGAAAAAAACTCCCGAGTCCCTCCATGCCCGCACCCGATATCGTCATCCGCCTGCTGACGCCAGCCGACACCGCCGCCTTTTGCGCGCTGCGCCTGCGCGCCATCCTTGACTCGCCCAGCGCGTTTTCCTCGTCGCGCGAGGATGAACTGGCGCGCACACCGGAAGAACACGTTCAGCGCATCGCCGGCCCCATGCAGCGCGGCTTTGGCGCCTTCGATGGCGCACGCCTGGTCGGCTTTGCCGGCTTGCGGCGCGAACCGCTGCGCCAGCTATGGCACAAGGCCTTGCTGTGGGGCGTCTTCGTCGATGCGCCGCACCGCGGGAAAGGCGTGGCGCGGCGTCTCGTCAACGCCTGCATCGAACAGGCCGAGACGGACCCTGCCATCATGCAAGTGCATTTGAGCGTGAATGCGGAAAATAATGCTGCACGGCAACTGTATGAATCGCTGGGATTTATCGCGTATGGCACGGAACCGCGTTCGATGCGCGTGGGCGACTTGTTTTATGACGAACACCACTTGGCCTTGCTGCTCAAGTGATGTTTCGGGGGAATTATTTACAGCGCGGGCACAGGCCTTTGATCAGGTAATCGACCTCGCCGCCGCTGAAACCTTCCGGCAAGAGCACGGGCGGCGGCAGCTTGACTTCATTGAAGCAGGTGACGTTGGCGCACTTGGTGCACTGGAAGTGCGCGTGTTCGTGCGCCTGGTGGCCGGCGCCCGCACTGAAGCGCCACACCTGGTCGGCGCCCGCGATGCGGTGCACGAGTTCATTTTCCGTCAGCCATTCCAGTACCCGGTACAGGGTGACGGAATCGATATCGCTGTCCTGCGACAGCGCCTGCTGGATTTCATGGTGGGTCAGCGAACGGCTTTGCGCCATTAAAAAGTCGAGCACCTTCACGCGCGTCTTGGTGACGCGGGCGTTGGTGTTACGGATCAGCGATTCGGCGTGCGGTGTAGAAGATGATGTCAACATGATAGGCCTGCTTGCGGGGGACCGGCTGGCGGCGTCATCGCCGTGCCCGTTGCCACCCTATGGGCCGTATCTTAGCATGCGTGCCGCACCGGATGAAACGGTGTCATGCTTTGAACGTCCAATAGCGGCCGGCGAGCGTATCGACGGGGTCGAGAAAGCGCTGGTCGGCGCGCGCCTGGTCGCGTATCAGATAAAACATGTCGGACAGGGCGGAGCGCTTTTCCGCAAAGTAGGCGTGCTTCATGAAGCTGGTGTCGACCCCGGTGGCGTCGATGGTTTCCACGCCCGCCACGATCAGCATGCCGGCGCCGCTGTCGCCCGCGCGCGGGTAGCCGTGCACGGCTTTCGAGGCGGCCAGGGCCAGGTCTTGCGACGAGGCATACAGGGTGACGGGGTTGCGCGCACCGGCCAGTTTGGGCGCGATATCGTGCTTGAAGACGGCAGCGTCGATGTCGGGTGCGGACAGGATGAGTTCCGTGATTTTTTGCGCCAGCTGCGGCTGCGTGGCCAGCAAGTCGGCCACGGCCCGCGCCAGGCCGCGGCTGCCCATGCTGTGTCCGACCAGATACACTTGCGCCGCCTGCGTGCTGGCGAGAAAGTCGGCCAGAAAGCCGCTGATGTGGGGCGTGCTCCATTCGATATTGTTTTCATCGATCGTATAGCCGGCCAGGTCGCCGCGCGACGGCCAGCTGTAGAACACGGGCGCGCCGTCGAAACCCAGGTCGTAAGCCATTTGCCCAGTGCGCCGCGCCGCATCCTCGAAACTCACGTTATAGCCATGCACGAAGACAAAGGCGCTCTTGCCGGCCGAGGCGCGGATCTGCGTTTTGAGCGCTGCAAAGAAGTTGTCGCGGTCCTGCACCTCGGCCGACAGCAGCACCACGTGCTTGGCCGGGTCGTCGCGAAATTCCAGGCGCCACAGCGACGGCGATTCCAGCTGGCCCATGCGGTGGTCGCGCGGGATGCTGATGTCGCAGCTGCCATAGCTGAGCGGACCAGCGCCACCGCCATTGCCGCCTGTCATACTGCGTTCGCCGCTGAAGCGCTGCGTCGGCGGCTTGCCCACGTCGCGCTGGCGGTCCGTGGCGAAATACACTTTGACGACCGCATAATTGGACACGACGGCGCTTTTATCGGCTGGCGCGGGTACGGCTTCCACCTCGGGCGCCTGGAGAAAAGGCCGCTGCAGCGCATCGAGCAAGCCTTGCGCGCCAAACAGGGTTGCCATGTCGTCCGGCGCGTTCGCCGAGGCCAGGGCGGCCGACAGGGCCAGTTGCAGGCGGATATTGGCAGGATCGGCTTCCAGCGCGGCGATGGCGGCCAGGATGGCGGCGGCGCTGTCGAACCTGGCGATGGCCAGCTTGAGGCGTTGATAGTGGCTGGCGACGGCCTCGGGCGCGTGGCCGGGTGCGCCACGCCCGATGGCTGCCACGACAGCGGAAGTGATCAAGTCCATGCGCCACCTGCCTTTCAGGTTAATCTGGATTGAATGTCAACCCATCGCCATAAAAGCACGCGCAAAGCGATTTGTCCAGCGCCTTGCGCAGCGGTAGCGTCACCGGTCAATGCTGCTTGTCGTCGCTGAACTGCTGCGCCAGCGATTGCAGGGGCGCCACGGTCAGGCCGCCACGGCTCACGTGCTCGGGGATGGCCACGCGCACGGGCTTGCTGTGCATGTTGGCGGTCGACAGCACGTTGCTCGTCGTTTCGGGCGCCGCGTTCCACACGGGATCGACGATGCCTTCGAACACATGTTTCAATTGTTCGCCCCAGGTATCGCGGATCATGCGGAAATACTGGTTCTTTTCATCGATGGTGACGAAGCGCGTTACGGCCAGGCTGCCCGTCTCGTAGACGAGCAAGTCGAGCGGCAAGCCGACGGAAATGTTCGAGCGCAGAGTCGAATCCATGGAAATGAGCGCGCACTTGGCCGCCTCGTCCAGGCGCGTGGACGGGTTGATGACACGGTCGATGATGGGCTTGCCATATTTCGCTTCGCCGATCTGGAAATACGTGTTTTCATCGTGCGATTCGATGAAATTGCCGGCCGAATACACCTGGAACAATCGGCAGCGCTCGGCGCCTATCTGGCCGCCTAAAATGAAGCTGACATTGAAATCGATGCCGCACTCGGCCAGGGCCTTCGCTTCGCGCTGGTGCACGGTGCGCACGGCGTCGCCCACGATGCGCGCCGCATCGTACATGCTGGCCACGTTCCAGATGCTGCGTCCATCCGCATCCACATGTTCGGAGACGATCTGGCGGATCGCTTGCGAGATCGACAGGTTGCCAGCCGTCATCAGCACCAGCATGCGGTCGCCCGGGTTTTCGAACACGCTCATCTTGCGGAAGGTGCCCACCTGGTCCACGCCGGCGTTGGTGCGGGAGTCGGACAGGAAGACCAGGCCTTCGTTGAGGCGCATGCCTATGCAATAAGTCATCGTCGTAAATCAAGTCAAAAGGGGTAGCATTCTACACCAGCCGGGCCGTACCACCTGCTGGCAAGGCCCGGCCAGCCTCATTCTTGCCACTACACGGGCACGATCTGCACATCGACTCGTAAGGTTTCCGTCCCGCCACCCTGGCGCACGCCGCGCACGGGCGCCGCCGAATCGTAGTCGCGCCCAATGGCCAGGCGGCAATACGCGTCCGTCATCAGCCGCGCGTGGGTCACGTCGATGCTGACCCAGCCCGCGAAATCCGGGTCTTCCGTCCAGGCATCGACCCAGGCATGGCTGGCCGCATGGCCCGTCGTGCCCGGATCGATATAGCCGGAGACATAGCGCGCCGGGATGCCCCAGGCGTGGCAGCAGGCCAAAAACAGATGCGCGTGATCCTGGCACACGCCGCGCCCCAGCGCCAGCGCGTCGCCAGCCGTGGTGGTGACCATCGTGGCGCCGCTTTCATACGCCACCTTGCCGACGATGTGCTCGGCCAGGCGCAGCAGATGCCCCGTGCCTGCCGTGACGCGCTGGTCGGGCAGGCTGGCGGCCGCCAGTTCCAGAATAGCGGGGTTGGCCTGTGTCAGGGCCGTCGGCATGGTAAACAACAGCGGCGACAAGGTATCGATCAGGTTCAGGCGTCCCTTGTGCGGGTAGATGGTTTCCACCACGCCGTGCGCCACCAGGCTCAGCGACTGGTGGCTGCCGTTGATCGTCAGCATGTGCGACAAATTGCCGTAGGCATCCGTATAGGCATGGCACCGGCCCGGCGTGCTGATTTGCCAGGAGAGGGCCCGCTGCTGCGGCTCGATACGCGGCGTCAGGTGCAGCTGCTGGATGGTGTAGGCCAGCGGCGCACTGTAGGCGTAATGGGTTTCGTGGCGGATAGTGAGCTGCATCAGGCCGCCAGGGGAACGAGGAAGTCGCGGCTGACGCGGTTGCCCAGGTCGTAGATGTTTTCCAGAAACTCCGTCAATGTCAGGTGCAAACCGGCCTTCATGATGTCGTCGATATGGCCGAATTTCAGCTCCGCATGCAGTTTGCCCGCAAACCTTTCTGTATCGGCCGACACATCGTTGCGAATATGTTTCAGGTTTTCCACCACGTCATCCATGCAGGCAAGTAAAGACCTGGGCATGTCGCCGCGCAGCATCAGCAGTTCCGCCACGCGTGCTGGCGTGATGACGTCGCGGTAGACCTTGCGGTAGATTTCGAAGCCGGAAACGGAGCGCAGCAGGGCCGCCCAGTAGTAAAAGTCGCGCTGGGTGATGTCTTTCGAGGTGTCGCGCGCGCCGTGGAACTTCACGTCGAGGATGCGCGCCGTGTTGTCGGCCCGCTCCAGGAAGGTGCCGAGACGAATGAAGTGGATCGCCTCGTCCTTGAGCATGGTGCCCAATGTGACGCCGCGCGACAAATGCGAGCGGTACTTGACCCATTCGAAGAAGGCGCTGGGGTCCGTTTCCAGCAGATTGCTGTTTAATCGCTTCTGCATGTCGAGCCAGGTGGCGTTCTGGATTTCCCACACTTCCGTCGTCAACGTCCCCCGCACGGCGCGGGCGTTTTCGCGCGCGCCCGTCAGGCAGGCGAGGATGGACGACGGATTGTTCGGGTCGCGCACCATGAAGTCGAGCACGTCGCGCGTGTGGAAGCGGCCATACTTATGGTCGTAGGCGCTTTGCAGCTCGGAAATGCCCAGGGTGGCGCGCCAGCCCTGTTCCGCGTCCTGCTCGGACTGCGGCAGCATGGACGTTTGCATGTTGACGTCGAGCATGCGCGCCGTGTTTTCCGCCCGCTCCGTGTAGCGGGCCATCCAGAACAAATGATCGGCGGTGCGGCTCAGCATGTTTTCTCTCCTGCAAAAGCGGATGTATCTTCCAGTACCCAGGTATCCTTGGTGCCGCCCCCTTGCGAGGAATTGACCACCAGCGAGCCTTCCCCGAGCGCCACGCGGGTCAGGCCACCTGGCACCATGGAAATGGTCTTGCCGGACAGCACGAACGGGCGCAAATCGATGTGGCGCGGCGCGATGCCGGCGTCCACATACGTGGGGCAGGCGGACAGGGCGAGTGTCGGCTGGGCGATGTAGCCGCCCGGATTGGCCAGCAGGCGCTGGCGGAAGTCCTCGATCTGCGCCAGGCTGGACGCCGGCCCCACCAGCATGCCGTAGCCGCCCGCGCCATGCACTTCCTTGACCACCAGTTTCGATAAATTGGCCAGCACGTACGACAGGTCGGCGCTCTTGCGGCACTGGTAGGTGGGCACGTTGTTGAGGATCGGTTCCTGCGACAGGTAGAATTTGATCATGTCGGGCACGAACGGGTAGATCGACTTGTCGTCGGCCACGCCCGTGCCGATGGCGTTCGCCAACGTCACTCTTCCCGCGCGATACACGGACAGCAGGCCCGGCACGCCCAGCGAGGAGTCCGAGCGGAATGCCAGCGGGTCGAGGAAATCGTCGTCGATGCGGCGATAAATGACGTCGACGCGCTTGGGGCCGCGCGTGGTGCGCATATACACGGAATTGTCGTTGACAAACAGATCCTTGCCTTCGACCAGTTCCACGCCCATTTGCTGAGCCAGAAACGCATGCTCGAAGTAGGCCGAGTTATACATGCCGGGCGTCATGACGACCACCGTCGGGTCGTCCACCCCCATGGGCGCGACGGAGCGCAGGTTGTCGAGCAGCATGTCCGGGTAATGGTCGACGGGGGCGATGCGGTTGCGGGCGAACAGTTCCGGGAACAGCCGCATCATCATCTTGCGGTCTTCCAGCATGTAAGACACGCCCGACGGCACCCGTAAATTGTCTTCCAGTACATAGAATTCGCCCTGGCCTGCGCGCACGATATCGACGCCCGCGATGTGGGCGTAAATGTCGGAAGCGACGGAAATGCCCTGCATTTCCGGGCGGTACTGGGCATTCTTGTAGATTTGCTCGGCGGGAATGATGCCCGCCTTGATGATGTTTTGCTCATGATAAATATCATGGATGAACATGTTCAAGGCTTGTACGCGCTGCACCAGGCCCGTCTGCATCTGCGCCCATTCGGCGGCGGGAATGATGCGCGGGATGGTGTCGAACGGAATCAGGCGTTCCGTGCCGGCATCGTCGCCATACACGGCGAAGGTGATGCCGACGCGGCGGAACGTCAGGTCGGCTTCGGCCCGCTTGCGGGCGATGGTCTCGGGCGATTGCTGCGCCAGCCAGTTGTCAAATTCACGATAGTGTTCACGTACCTTGCTGTCCGTACCCACCTCATCCGCAGTCATTTCATTGAAAAAATTTGCCATGTTGTGATTTCCCTTGAGCCGTGTCTATGTATAGCTCAGCAGGAAGCGTGCCAACAGCGCGGCTGCAGGAAGGTGGAAACATGAGCACTTTTGTGGCGTCACGCCGCCGTTCGCACCAATTCGGTGCGCTAGCTGTCACTCTTGGGAGCGCCGGCGGGCGGGACGAACGGACGGCAATCGACGGGGACGTCGAAGATGAAGCTGGTGCCCGTTTCGGGTGCGCTGTCGACGGCGATGCTGCCGCCGTGGCTTTCGGCCACGTTCTGCACGAAGGGCAGGCCGATGCCCCAGCCGGGCGCGGGGCTGTCGTTCTCGCGGCGCAGGTAGTCGAAGATGCGCTCGGCCTGTTCCGGCGCGATGGCGTGGCCGCCATTGTGGACGGTGAGGATCAGGCGTTCGTGCACGGCTTCCACGTGCACCTTGACGGGCGCGTCGTCACCGTACTTGATGGCATTGCTCAGCAGGTTTTCCAGCGCGCGCCGCAACGAGTTCTCGCACCACCAGCCGGTGACGGCTTGCCCGCTGACCTGGCATTTGCCGGGCCGCTGCAGGTTGACCTGGCCGGCCACGGCGTGTACCAGCGGCAGCACGTCGAACTGGCTCAGCGCCAGCGGCAGCTGCTGGCCCCGGTGGTAGCTGAGGCTATCGAGCAATTCCTCGATCATGCTGTCGAGTCGTTTGCTGTGCTCGGCAATCTTGTGCGCCAGCAAGACCACCCGTTCCGGGTCGGCTGGCCGCAGCAGCAACTGGGCGCTGGTGCTGATCACGGCCAGGGGATTGCGCATGTCGTGCGACAGGCCGGCCGCGATGCGGCGCCGGAAGCCTTCGTGCATGCTGGTAAATTCGCGTATCGATTCGCGGATGCCCACGTCGATCGAGGCGTTGATCACCTGCCAATCCTTGCGGCGCAGGGTGATGCCGGACGCATGCGCAACGGCGGCGAAGCAGTCGCGGAAGATCTGGTATTCCTGGATCACCTGTTCCGGCCCGTAATTGGTCATGCGCGCCCGTTCATTGCCATGCACGGCGGGCACGTTGCTGTTGCTGGCGGCGTTTTCGCGCGGATGGCCCGGCGTCAGCGCTTCGGCCAGGTTATCGAAAAAGGCGGGCAGAGTATTGATGAGTATGGGCGTGAGCAGCTGGTCGGCGCCGCGCACGCTGGCGCGCACGCGCTGTTCCCAGGCGCTGAGGACGGCGTCGCGCATGGCGCAGAGGCGCTGCGCGCGCTGCAGTGGCTGACGCGCGCCGGTGTGGCGATCCGCCTGATGATCCGTGGCAATACTCACCTGAACTCCCTGACAGGAATGACTATGCTCATCATAGTATGCACCTAATCCGCCGTCAGGAAAATGCCTTATTGACCAGTATCTGCCTGCTGCAGGGCCGCCTGCAGGCGGGAAAGCGAGGCTGACCACTCCGCCAGCGAAAAGTTCTGTGGGTCATCATGACCGTTCGCAAAGCCCGTATCGAGCACGGCGTGGAAGGCAGGGATCAGCCACGTGCCCTTGCGCACGCTGGCGGCGAAGTACAAAAGGGCCAGCCGGTCGTATTGCGCGGGCGTAAAGCCCGGATCGGGCGCCAGGCCGTCGTTGCCCCTGCCGCCACCGGGCACGGAGCGGCGCGGCTGCACCAGTTCCACGTGCAGGAACAGGCCCGTCAGCGAAGGCTTGTCCTTTTCCAGCTTGCTGGCATAGCCGGGCGTGCCAAAGTCGCGCACCGACAATGAATCGCCGAGGCGGTTCACGTAGACATGGCCTTTCGGCCCGCCGCCCGGCGCCGGATTGCGCACGGTAAAATCGTTGAAGTCCCAGCTGGCGTCGTTGATGTGGTCGGGAATGGTTTCTAACAAGAAATTCGGGTAGCTGGTGTCGTGGATGACGAAAAAACGGGCCATGGGCGCGGCCAGCCGGCCCACGGCGCGCGACAATGGCGCATCGACGGCGCCGCCCACGTCCGCTTCGCTGATCGATTGCGCGGCCAGCCAGGCGCGCAGGCGGGCCGGGGCGATGCCCGTGCGCTGACCGACGTGACTGGCAAGGAAATCCGGCAGCGGCCCACTGTCGCCCAGGCGCGCGTACAGTTTCACCGGGCGCAGCAAACACGTGGCTTGCGCCCGCGCATCGCCCTTGAAACCGCTCTTCCAGGCGGCGTAGGGGCAGGCGGCTTGCTTTTGGGCAAGGGCGGCGCTGGCGGTGGCGAAGAGCAACAGGGAGAGGAGGGCGGGGCGCAGTGTCATGCGCGCATTGTCGCCCAAGCACAAGCGATTGCACAGGGGCGCACGCGGCGCGGCGCCCCTGCCGGGCATGGAATTGCCGTTTAGAAGTTGACCGAGGCCGAGACGACCACGGTGCGCGGCGCAGCCAGCACCAGGGAGCCGATGTTGAAAGACGATACAGCCGACGACCAGTAGTTGCGGTCCGTCACGTTGTCCACGCGGGCGCGCAAGGTCACGTCATGGCCCGCCAATTGCGTCAGGTAGCGCGCGCCGATGTCGAGGCGCGTCCACGATGGCAGTTGCTTGCTGTTGGCCAGGTCCGCATATTGCGTCGAGGTATAGATGCTGCGGGCGTTCAGGCTCAAGCCTGGCGCGCCGGGCACGTCCCATTCGCCGCCCACGCTCACCTGTGTTTCCGGTGCGCCGATGGGGCGCTTGCCATTGTTGGCGGCCACGTCGGTCTTGCTTTGCTGCGCCTCAAGCCACGTCAAGCCGCCCAGCAGGCGCACGCCCTGCGTCGGCGTGCCGAAAATCGATAATTCCAGGCCTCGGTTGCGCTGCTCGCCAGCCAGTTCGGCGCGCTTGCCGACCACGGCCAGCAAGGGCTTGGCCGTGGTGAACAGGGCGGCGCTCATGCCCAGCTTGCCACCGTCATACTTGACGCCGATTTCCTTTTGCTTCGATTTGTACGGCGCAAACACCTCACCCATGTTCTCGACATTGAAGCGCTGGCCGTTTTCCACATACGTTCCCGTGGCCGCCGGCCCCTTGACCAGCGCCTCGATGTAGTTGGCGTACAGCGACACGTTCTTGCTGGTTTTGAAGACGATGCCGGCCACGGGCGTCGTGGCGCTCTCGTCATAGGCCTTGCCTTGCAGCACCGAGGTGTTGTAGTCGTAACCGGCATCCTTGATCTGCTGGCGGCGCAGGCCCACGGTCAACAGCAGCTTGTCGTCGAGGAAGGCCATGGTGTCGGCCAGGGCATAGCTGCTGAGGATGGTTTTCTGGGTGATGCGCGGGTCGCTCATGTTGCCGCCCGTATAGGGGGTTGCCGGCGCGGCGACATTGACGGGCGCGTAAATATTGGTGGCAAACGCGTCGCCGATGGCATACGCATTCTTCGCTTCATTCCAGTGCCCGGACCAGCTGGCCACCAGCGTGTGCTTGACGGCGCCCGTGACGAGCTTGCCGCGAATGCCCACTTCGCCCGTGCGGATTTCCTGCTTGCGCGCATTGTCGAAGCGCGACACCGTGGCATTGCCATTGATCGAGGTCAATGACGGCTCGGCCAGACTGTTGGCTTCCCTGGTCGAGCGGGAGCCAAATGCGGCCCAGCCCACCACATCCTTGGCAAGGTCCACCTCGGCGCGTGCCGTGCCGAACACATCGTGTTCCTTCGAATAGCTCCAGGGCTGGGCGAAGTTCTTCGAGGCATCGGGCGCGCCAGGCAGCACGGCCACGCTGCCAATGCCAACGGATGGGCGGGGCGCCGTCAGGTTGAAATTCTGGTAGCCGGCATCGGCCGACAGGCGGTAGCCGCGGCCGCGATAATCGAGGCCCACGGAAAACATGCCCACGTCGTGGTCTTCATGCTCGATGCCCGTCTCGCCCTGGCGCTTGGCGGCGTTCACGCGCACGCCAAACTCCTGGTTCTCGCCAAAGCGGCGCGCCACGTCGATGGCCGCATAGGCGTGGCCGCCCGATTCCACGCCCACCGTCAATTCCGTCAGCGGCGTGTTGCCGGCCCGCTTGGGCATCAGGTTGATGGCGCCGCCGATGCCGCTGCCGCCCGGCGCGGCGCCGTTCAGGAAGGCGCTGGCGCCACGGAACACTTCCACGCGCTCGAGCAGTTCCGGCGATACATATTGACGGGGCAGCACGCCGTACAGGCCGTTATACGCCACATCATCGGAATCGAGGGCGAAGCCGCGGATCACATACACTTCCTGGAAATTGCCATAGCCGCGCGACATGCGCACGGCCGGATCGCTTTGCAGCAAGTCGCCCACGCTGCGCGCTTGCTGATCGGCAATGAATTGCTGCGTATAACTGGTGCTGCCGAATGGCGAGTCCATCATGTCCACGGCGCCGAGTATGCCCATGCGCCCGCCGCGCGCCACCTGGCCGCCCGCATACGCCTTCGACAAACCTTCCGCCGAGGCATCGGCGGAGGCGTTCACGACCACTGTCGGCATGGTTTGCGCGTCGCCGGCCGGCGTGGTTTGGGCATGGGCGGCGCTGCTGGCCAGCAGGAAGGCGGCCAGGGCGAACGGGGTAGGGGCAAGGCGGAAGGTGCGCATGGAGTTATCCGGATATTAATGAGAATGATTATCATTATATTCCAGCGCGGCGCGGTGCGTGGGAAAGTGTGAGAATGTTGAAAAGAAAGTCGCCATTCGTACAACAACTGCCGGAGCAGGCACTGGAATCTGGCGGGAAAGGGCGCGCCAGACGATACCTTGTGGATTTATCAATGCTTGCCGCACCATTTCGCTAGAATGGGCCATCGCGCCCGGCGCCCACAGGAAACCGCATGCCATTGCTCCGCCATCTACCGTCCGTCTCCATGCGCGTGCGCATACGGGACGGCCTGAGCCTGAAAGGCGCGGCCGTCGCGCTGATCCTGGCCATGCACGCGCTGGGCCTGTACTTCCTTTTGCTGCCGGCGCGGCAGCTCAAGCAATACACGGAAGTGGCTTTCATGACACTGTTGCCGCCACGGCCAGTGCCGCAGACGCCGCCGATGGCCTTGCCGTTGCCCATGCCGATTCCTTTGCCGCGCGCGCGCGCCAGTGTGGTGCCTGCCACGCCGTCCGCCATCCTCGCACCGCCTGCGGTGGCAGCGGAAACCATCACCGTGCCGGCCGAAGAATTGCCCGCCGCGCCGTCCACGGCGCCATCCACCGCAGACTTGCGCACGCGCGCCCGGCTGGCGGCAGGCGCCGCCGACAAGGCCCTGCGTGGCGAACTGAAACAAGACAAGCCCTGGCTGGCCGCGGCCGATCTGAAAAGCGAAAGCAGCTTCCAGAAACTGGTCGCCTCCGCCTGGCGCGGCGGCCCCATCATCCGCGTGGAGGAATACCTGACGGCCGATGGCCGCCCCGCCACGCGCGTCGTCAGCGCCGTCGGCGCCACCTGCTATGGCCTGGATGCGAACCCGGGCGCGGGCGCCGACCCGTTCAAGACGGGCGGCAAGGTAAAACGCGTGCCTTGCCCGGGTTGAGGCGATCTGACAATCGTTGTGGCGGTGCTTGTCGGCTTACGGCCGTTGGGCCAAGCCGACCTACGCATGATGCAAGGGTGATCCATGCCAGGCAAAAACCGCGCGGCGGGCAGGGTTTTAGGGGCGGTAACAGGCGATGCCATCCCCCGCAGGGTCGCAAATATGCTAAGTTGCGTCTGCAAATCTTGCCGACACCGACCCGGACGCCCATGCCACCCGAACTCCTCATTCTCGCCCCCAGTCCCTCGGCTGCCGTCAACGCGCAGCTGGAGCAGCAATACACCTGCCATCACGCCTGGCAAGTGCCGGCGGACGAGCGCCACGCCTGGCTGGCCGAGCGGGCGCCGGCCATCCGCGCTGTCGTCACCACGGGCGCGCTGGGCTTGAATGCCGGCGACATGGCCTTGCTGCCGCATCTGGAAATCATCGCCGTCAACGGCGTGGGCCTCGACGGCGTGGCGCTCGACCAGGCGCGTGAACGGGGTATCGCCGTCACCACCACGCCGAACGTGCTGACCGATGACGTGGCCGACCTGGCACTGGCCTTGCTGCTGGCCAGCGCGCGGCACATCGTGACGCTCGACCGTTTCGTGCGCGACGGCGGCTGGGAACGCCGTGAAGCGATCGCGCCCGCTTCCAGCCTGCGCGGCAAGACGGCCGGCATCTTCGGCTTCGGCCAGATCGGGCAAGCCATCGCGCTGCGCCTGGCCGCCTTCGGCGTCCACGTCCGCTACTTCCAGCCGCGCGTCATCATGGGCACGTCCGTGCCGCGCGCCGCATCCCTGCTGGCCCTGGCGCAGGAAAGCGATTACCTCTTCGTTTGCGCGCCGGGCACGCCGGCCACGCGCCAGAGCATCGACCGCAGCGTGCTCGACGCGCTCGGTCCGCAAGGCACCCTGATCAATATCGCCCGTGGCGCCCTGATCGATGAAGACGCCCTGATCGCCGCTTTGCAGGATGGCCGCCTGGGCGCGGCCGGTCTCGATGTATTCGCCGACGAACCGCGCGTGCCAAACGCCTTGCGCGCCTTGCCGAACGGCGTGCTGACGCCCCACGTGGGCAGCCTGACCGTGGAAACCCGCCAGGCAATGGGGCAACTGGTGGTCGATAACCTGGCGGCGCACTTCGCCGGCCTGCCCTTGTTGACGCCAATCACATTATAAAAGTCGCCAGTTAAACGTTTTAATCAAGCTTGAATGAAAGAGTAGCTATGGAATTGAGAAAATCGCTGTTGCGCACGCGCGGCGGGCAAGACAGCGGCAAGGTGGGCATGATCGAGCTGTTCTTCGACCTGGTGTTTGTGTTTGCCGTCACGCAACTGTCGCATGGCTTGCTGGCGCATTTGACCGCCATGGGCTGGCTGCAGACGGGCTTGCTGCTGATGGCCGTCTGGTGGGTGTGGATTTTCACGTCGTGGATCACCAACTGGCTCGATCCCGAGCGCATTCCCGTGCGCATCAGCCTGTTTGCGCTGATGCTGGGCGGCCTCATCATGTCGGCCTCGATCCCCGAAGCGTTCGGCACGCGCGGCCTGGGTTTTGCGCTCGCCTACGTCGCCATGCAGGTGGGCAGGCCCCTGTTCGCCTGGTGGGCCGTGCGCCATGAAGAACTCGCGCGCCGCCGCAATTTCCAGCGCATCGCCCTGTGGGCAGTGCTGTCCGGCATCTTCTGGATCGCCGGCGGCGTGGCGTCGCCCGAGCAGCGCCTCTTCTGGTGGGGCGCGGCCCTGCTGATCGACCTGGCCGGTCCATGGATGCAGTTCGGCATGCCGGGCCTGGGCCGTTCCTCGACGGCCGACTGGGATGTCGATGGCGGTCATATGGCCGAACGCTGCGGCCTGTTCGTCATCATCGCCCTCGGTGAATCCCTGCTGGTGACGGGCGCCACGTTTGCCGGGCTGGAATGGACGCCCGGCAACTGGCTCGGTTTCCTGTCAGCACTGGTCGGCAGCATCGCCATGTGGTGGATTTATTTCGACACAGGCGCCGAGGCGGGCCACCATCGCATCGCCCATTCGAAGGACCCGGGCCGTATCGCCCGCAAGGCGTACACGTATATCCACGTGCTGATCGTGGGCGGCGTGATCGTTTCCGCCGTGGCCGACGAACTGGCCCTCGTGCATCCGGATGAAGCAAGTTTTGCCGGCATCAGCGCCTTGCTGGGCGGCCCGATCCTGTATCTGCTGGGGAATGCCTTATTTAAATGGGTCAGCAATGACCGCGCCACGCCGCCGCTGTCGCATTTGCTGGGCATCTTGATCATCCTGGCGCTGATCCCGATGGCCTACGGTCGCCTGTATTCACCTTTGACCCTGGCCTGCATCACCAGCTGCGTGCTGGTATTGGTGGCCGTGTGGGAACATATGGCGCTGCGCCGGCCGCCACCGGAGATCGATCCTTGACGCCTGCCTGGCCTTAGCCGGGCGGCGCAATGCCGTCCGGATCGCTGCGCGTGTCGAGCTGCAGCTGCAGGAACGCCAGGTCCAGCCAGGCGCCGAACTTGGTGCCCACCTGGCGCATCAAGCCCACTTCCTCGAAGCCCAGCTGCTTGTGCAGGGCGATCGAGCCGGCATTGCCCGCTTCGATGCCCGCCACCATCACATGTTTGCCCAGGCCGCGCGCGCGCGCGATCAATTCCCCCATCAAGGCCTTGCCGATGCCGGCGCCGCGGCGATCGGCGCGCACATACACGGAATGCTCGACCGTATGCCGAAAACCCTCGAACGGGCGCCAGTCGCCGAACGAGGCGTAGCCGGCGACAGTTCCTTGCGCATCGATGGCGACCAGCACCGGATAGCCGGCCCGCTGGCGGTCGGCCAGCCAGGCCGCGCGGTTGGCCGCATCGACCGTCCGTTCATTCCAGATGGCCAGGGTATTGCTGACGGCATCGTTGTAGATGGCCGTGACGGCCTCGATGTCGCCCGCATGGGCGTCGCGTATGTGCATGTTGTTCTCCTTGCTGGTCGTCTACTATAATGGACAAATCATAGATTGCCGCCCACGCCTTGTCCAATAGAATCCGAATGGAAGCTAATATATGTCCACTAAACCAGACGAATTGAACCAGCGCATCGGTGCCAGGGTGCGCCTTGAGCGGGAAAACCTGGGCTGGTCGCTGACGCAGCTGGCGGCCCGCTCGGGCGTCTCGCGCGCGATGGTGCACAAGGTGGAACGCGGTGATTGCAGCCCCACGGCTACCTTGCTGGCGCGGCTGTCGGGCGCCTTCGGCCTGAGCATGTCCGAACTGATCGCCCGCGCCGAGATGCGCGCAGGGCGCTTGCTGCGCAAACTTGAGCAGCCCGTGTGGATCGACCCGCAGAGCGGCTATGTGCGGCGCCACGTGTCGCCCGCGTCCGACATGCCGCTCGACCTCGTGCATATCAGCTTGCCGCCCGGCGCCGTGGTGGCCATGCCGGCGGCCGCCTATGTGGCGCGGCGCCAGCTGATATGGTCGCTCAGCGGCAGCCTGGTGTTCATCGAAGGCGATACGCGCCACGTGCTGGATGAGGGCGACTGCCTGGAACTTGGGCCGCCGGCCGACTGCGTGTTCAGGAACGAAACGGCGACCGCTTGCACCTACGCCGTGGCCGTGCTGAAGAACTGAGGCTACGCCAGCGTTACAGCGCTACAGCGCGCAGCTGGGCAATGAAGGCGCGCGCGGCCGGCGCCTGTTCGTGGCGGCGGAAGGCCACGGCGATTTCCGAGCTGATCTGCGGCGTGGCCAGTTCGCGGAATACCACGCCGGGCAATTGCACACTGGCCATCACGGAGTGGGGCACGATGGCGCAGCCCACGCCCAGCGACACTTCCGTCAGCACGGCCACCAGGCTGCCGGGGCGCGACACCACCTGCGCCGCAAAGCCGCCGCGCCGGCTCACTTCCAGCGTCCCCAATTCCTGTTCCGGCACGATGAACGCCTGCTGCGCCAGCGCGGCAGGTTCCGCCATATCGAGACGGGCGAGCGGACTGTCCGCCTGCACGGCCAGCACGAAGCGGTCGCGCAGCAAGACCACGCTGTCCAGCCCGTCCGGCAAGTGCAGGGGCGGGCGCACGAAGGCCAGGTCGACGCGGCCCTGGTCCAGCAAGCCGGGCAGGGCATCCATCGCGTATTCGCGCGCACCGATATGAATGCCGGGATGGCTGACGCGAAAGCGGGAAAACTGGTCCTGCAGCACGCCTGAGTATGCGGCCGAGGCCACGTAGCCGATTTCCAGCCGGCCCAGTTCGCCCCGCCCGGCACGGCGCGCCACGTCCTGCGCCTGCGCCAGCTGGTCCAGCGCGCGCGCCGCTTCCAGCACGAACAATTCCCCGGCGGCCGTCAGGGACACGGCGCGCTTGCTGCGCTGGAACAGGCGCGTGCCCAGCAACTGTTCCGTTTCCTGCACCTGCTTGGTCAGCGCGGGCGGCGAAATGCCCAGTTCCGCTGCCGCCCGCGCAAAATGCAGGCTGTGCGCCACGGCCAGCACGCAGCGGAAATGCCGCAATTCCATGTCTTTGTCTGTATTCACCATCGGTGAATTATAAGGCGCTTGTCTTATAATAGAAAATAATACAAGCCTGCTTAAAATACAGGCATGAAAAATGCCAACTGGACCTTATATACGTGCTCGGGCGTGTGCGCGCTGATCATGCTCGACACCAACGTGGTGGCCGTCTCGCTGCCCTCGATCGCCCGCTCGCTCAACGCCAGCTTCGTCGACGTGGAATGGGTGGTCAGCGCCTATATGCTGGCGTTTGCCTCGTTCCTGTTGCCGGCCGGCAGCATCGCCGACCGCCTGGGACGGCGCAGGGTCATGCTGTATGGCCTGGCCGTGTTCGCGCTGGCCTCCCTGCTGTGCGGTCTGGCGTGGACGCCGTTCGTGCTCAACGTGGCGCGCGCCATCAAGGGTCTCGGTGCGGCGCTGCTGCTGACGTCCGCGCTGGCCGTCATCGGCCATACTTTCCATGCGGAAAAGGAGCGGGCGCGCGCCTGGTCCGTGTGGGGCGCGGCCATGGGCGTGGCCATGACGGTGGCGCCGCTGCTGGGCGGCCTGATCACGAGCGCCATCAACTGGCGCTGGATTTTCTATCTGAACCTGCCCGTCGTCGCCATATTGATGTGGCTGGTAAACAGGCACGTGGATGAATCGAAGGATGCCTCGAACGCCAGTTTCGACCCGGCGGGTGCGCTGCTGTTTTCCGCCGGCCTGTTCTGCATCATCTGGGGCTTGATCGACGCCAGCGTGGCGGGTTGGTCCAGCCATGCCACCATGCTGCGCTTTGCGGCCGGCGCGGCGCTGCTGACCGTGTTCGTGCTGGTGGAACGGCGCCAGCGCGCGCCGATGGTCGATTTGTCGCTGTTTGGCCGCCGCGTGTTCGTCGGCGCCGTGCTGGGCATGTTCGGCTACGCCATCGCCGCGCAGGTGATGATGACGTTTTTACCCTTGTATTTGCAGAACGCCTTCGGCTTTTCCGCCGTGCTGGCCGGTTGCGCCATGCTGCCGTTTGCCGTCGCCATGGTGGTATTTTCCCGCCTTGCGCCGCGCGCCATGCGGGTTCTGGATGACCGCGGCATCCTCGTGACGGGCTTGCTGATCGTCGCCGTGGGCAACGTTGCCACGGCGCTAGCCGCTGCCAGCCTGCAATATGGCTGGGTGGCGGCCGGCATGATCGTCACGGGGGCGGGAGCCGGATTGCTGAACGGCACGACGCAGAAGGCCATCCTCGCCTGCATCCCCAGAGAACGCACGGGCATGGGCTCCGGCATCAGCACCACCACGCGTTTTGTCGGCATCGTACTGGCCGTGGGCGCGCTGGGTGCCGTGCTGGCCATGCGCACGGCCGCCTCGTTCGACAAGCTGGCGTGGCTGCATGGCTTGAAGGCCTCGCCCGAAATGATCGGGCGCATCGTCGCCGGCAACGCGGCCGAGGCCTTCGGCCAGCTGCCGCCCGCCATGCAGGCCGTGGCGCAGGAAGCGGCGCGCCACGCCTTCATCGACGGCTTTGCCAGCGTGCTGTA
>JAEAMG010000089.1_pt1 | contig 140161 bp, 132 predicted proteins | sample 8958741 | NCBI WGS metagenome assembly JAEAMG01 (sample SAMN16933256, study PRJNA681125) | bioreactor sludge metagenome | isolation source: anaerobic bioreactor treating anionic surfactant - SDBS | place: India: Bengaluru | collected 2019-02-28
CGAACTGGAGCAATTGCTGGCGGAAGACCTGGCGAGAAAACCGCGCCATCAGAAGCCGGCCAGCCAGCAGGCGTGGCAAGACGAGATCGCCCAGTTGAATCGTAGCTTGGGCATCGTGGCGTAAATGGTGCTGTGCGGGTGATTGCCACTGCTGGAGGCAATCACCCGTGTCGCCGGGGATATTACGGGGTGCCTGCCGCCGCTGGCGGTTGCCGGCGGTCCATGCGTTCGAGTTCCTGTACCGCAGCCAGGTATTCCGTATAGATGGTCAGGCCAGTCGCCCTGGTTTTTTCGAAAGACTCCCTGGCCTTGGCCTGCTCGCCCTTCACCAGATAGAACTGTCCGATATAAAAATGCGCTTCGCACAGGGCCATCAGCCGTTCATCGCCTTGCAGCTTGTGTACTTGCGCCAGCACCGTTTCGGGCGATGATGCACCGGTAAACATGCCGTAGGCGGCACGCGGCCAGGCGCCGTTCAACTCATGGTCCAGCTGCTGTTTCAGCGCCACCGGTACTGGCTGGCCGGCGCGGCCCAGTGTCCACAAATACCATAATCTGGCATACGGCATGCCGCCATTGTCATCATCCGATAGCGCCACTGGCCCAAGATCCTGCAGGGCTTCGTCATATTTTCCCAACTGGTAATAGACCTGTCCGCGCTGAAAATGGGCGCGATGCGGTTCGATGCCCAGCGTCAACGACTCCCTGATCTGCTCGAGGGCGGCAGGGAATTGTCCACGCTTCTGGTAGATGATGGCCAGGTCAAGCGGATGTTCGGCATCGGATGGGTCTAGCTTGACCGCTTGCAGCAGGTCGGCCAGCGCTTCGTCGGTTTGCATCAGGTTGCTGTAAGCCACGGCGCGCGCGGCATGGGTTGCCGCCAGGTCCTTGCCTGTGAGCTTGCCACTCTTGATAACCTTGGTATACGCGTCAAGCCGGCTCTGCTGCGCATCCCTCAACCTTTTCGCCAGCACCTGCGCGGGATCACTATTTGCCGGTGCCGCCGCTTTCACCAAGCCGGGCGTTATCGGTACGACGCCGCGTATCAGCTCGCCCATCCGTTTCAGGTCGCCGAGATAGGTTTTCATGCCGGCCGCCGGCACCGCATCAGCCACGATCTTCAACTCCAGATCCATGTGATGGTTGTTGCCACGGAACCGTTCCTTGAGTTTCATTTTGAAATAGTCGTTGTTCAACTGCTCGCTGTGGGGATCGAACATGGCGCTGACGTTACCGGGCAGTATCAGGTCAAAGGAATAGCGCAGGTATTGCGGCGCGTCGGGCAATACCATGGGAGTGCTGCGTTCGGCACCGCCGACGGCCCGGATGGCATCAAGAAAATTGGACGGTGCAAACGTGACGAAACGGATGTCTTGCCGCATTTCGCCGGGCTTGTCGATGGCGTAGCGGTCCACAATGGTGAGCTGGTTCGCTGGCAAATCGTCGCTGAGGACGGCAGTGCCGACGCGGCGCGCGTCCGGATAACGCTGCGTCAGGTAGCGCGTACGCATCGCATCAAATTGCGCCGGCAAGCGCTGGGCGCCCTGGCGCATCGATTCGGCATATTTTCCACGTACGATTAGTCTGCTTTCGAACGTGGCCGGTTTGTCGAAATCGGACCAGGACATGGTTTCATGCAATTCGCTGTTGGGCAGGGCCAGATAGCTGTCGGTATTGCGGATCGTCACCAGGGAGCGGCTTGCCTTGTCGGCCACTAGCACTTCGGCCCCAGCCAGATATTGGGCCTTGGTTTCGAGCGTGCCTTCCTGGCCGACCTGGGTTGGATCGATGAAGTAATCCTTGCCATGGTGGGTGAGCTTGACGATGACATGGTCGAAGACGCCAGGCGAGGGCGGCAAGGCGTCCATATTCTTGTAGCGCTTGGAGGCAACGAGGACGATGTCGGCAGGCACGCCGAGCCGCCGGAGCAGGCTCACCAGCAACAGCGATTTATCCTTGCAGTCGCCATAGCGGCGCTGTAGCGTCACTGCGGGCGCTGCAGGACGGTGTGTGCTTTCGTCGAAAGAGACAGAAAAATAGCGGATCTCGTTCTGTACGTAACGGATGGCCTGCAGAATTCTTTCTTCCTCCATTGCCGCGCCTTGCAAGGCGGTGACACGGCGTTCGAATTCCGCGTCCGGCGCTTCCTTGTTGGCGAACATGTCCGCCGCCCAGCGCGCGACATCGTTCCACGTGCCGTACTCGGAAAATTCCAGCGACGTCATCGCATCGTAGGAAGGGGGCGTGAATTGTTCCGGCGTTACCATAGCCGGTCCGCGTTCCTCGAATTGCAACCGTACCATGTCACCCACCGTGTTGCGCTGCGGTTTGTCCGCACCGTCCTTGGGGGCCGGGCCGACGAAACGGTAGCGTATGGGCTGCGTGGCCGGATATTGCAAGACCACTCGCCGCAACTGCGTTGGTAAACTAGGTGTCCATGCGGCGGACTCGAAGTATTTTCCGCCAAAGACAGGATTGATACCCTTGGTGGTGTAGGCGAATTCCAGCATGTCGCCGACACGCAGGTCGTCCAGCAGAATCGAGGCGGTGACGATGCCACGGTACATGCCCTGTTCGAGAGCGGTTTCCCGTTGCAGGAAGCGTACTTTTACCGTATCGCGCACATCGATGACGCTCGTGCCGCGTACGATGCGCAGTGTGTTCAAGGTAAGCTTCTGGTACTCCGGCACGAACGTCATGATGAGCGGGCCGAGACTGGCCATGCCGGCCGGACTATTGAACTGGATGATACGGCGTGAATAGAACTCTGGCGCCGCCCCCGCCATGAAGTGGGTTTCTGACAGGCGCCAGATGGCGTCGCCGCTGAGGGTGGCGTCGGGGATGTCGGCAGGAATGACCCAGTCAGGGGCGGGACCCGTTGCGTACGCTCCCCGGTTTAGCTGGGTTTCTTTGTACCCGAGCTCTGCCTGGGGAGATTGTGCGTGGACGTAAGCAGAAATCAACAATGACGCCACAGTTGCCGCGACCAAGAAGAACCGCATGACGATATTCCTATATCAATAATTTCATTGGTAAAAAATCATTGTATAGGAGTCACATGTTGTATGGAAACTTTTCAGCGCAGCATCGGTGCACCATTCGCTCCACGACCCGGGATACAGGGCCGCGCCCGGCAAGCCGGCCGCTTGCAGTGAAGCGATCAATGCGCTGAAGTTGCGCAGCAGTTCTTGGGGCTGTGGCTGGCCAGCTCCCAGTTGTTGCTGCTGGGCGAGGCAAGCAATCACCTGGACCTGCAGGGCAAGGTGGGGCTGGTGCCATCGTCCGCAGACGCTGACCGGTTGCACTGTCTACAGGTACCGTGTAGCGTGCTGCATCAGTATGGCGTTTGCTCCAGGCGTTGTAGTTCCAGCAGTGCATTGCCATATTCTGCATACATCACCATGCCAGTGGCCACCGTTTTTTCAAGAAATTCCCTGGCTTTGAGCCGGTCCTGTTTGCGCAGATAGTATTGGCCGATATAGAAATAGGCTTCGCACAGGGATAGCAGGCGTTCATCGCCTGTCATTGTTTCGGCCGCTGCCAGTACCTGCTCCGGCGTCGACATTCCGGTGAACAGGCCGTAGGCGGGACGCGGCCAGGCGCCGCTGGCCTCGGCGTTCAATTCCTGCTTGAGCGCGTCGGGCAAGACCTGGCCGGCAAGTCCCAGCGTCCACAGATACCACAGCCTGGCATACGGCTGTGCTTCCATGTTTGGCGCAGAGATGGCAAGCGGTTCCAGGTCGTCGAGAGCGCGGCGATATTGGCCCATCTGGTAATAAGTCTGGCCGCGCTGGTAGGCGACTTCGTAAGCATCGTAGCCCAGCGTCCGCGCCTATTCCAGCTGCTCGATGGCGGACTGGAGGTGTCCCCGCCGGACCTGGATCGATGCCAGCGTCATATGGTAGACAGCCGTAGCAGGTTGCAGCGCCAGCGCCTGCGCCTGCGTCAGGTCGGCCCATGCCAGCTCGGCTTGCTGCAGATCCGCATGGGCCGAGCCGCGTAACCAGTAGGCCTGGGCCAGTTCCTGCTTGTCTTCTGGCTTGCGCGCGATGGTCATGCTGTGATCGGCAATATCTTTTTCCAGGCCGCCGCGCATGCGCTGGCCCAGGGTATTGGCCGCTGTGCCCGGGTTTTTGCTGTTGATCCACATTTCCGGGACACTGATGGAGCCGCCCATCCTCTGGCTAATGTGTTGCAGTTGCGCGAGGAATTTGTCCAGGTCGCGCGTCGGCACCGAATCGCTCAGGAAAGTTAGCTCCAGCGCGATGCGCGCCACATTTTCGCGAAATTGCTGGGACTGTTTGTAAGTGAAGAAATCGCCGTCGTAGCGCGTGGTGGTGGGGTCGAGCAAGCCGCTGACATTGTCGGGCAGGTTGATCTGAAAGGTATAGGCCAGCGTCTTGCCGGAGCCCGGCAAGACAAATGGGACGCTGCGTGCGGCTTCATCTATATTGCCCTGTCCGATCTGATGCCGCAGATGCAGCGCCGCGCCACCCTGCGCGAAACCATCCCGCAAGTGCTCTTGATCGCGCTGGGCGTGTGTATCGTGCTGTTTTTGACGCGTCACCGGCACGGTTGAAACCCGGCGGAGCGCCACGGCACGTGGCCTCCCGTCCGGATTGCAGTGTCGAGATGGATTAACTTTGCTTGCGCTTGCGGCGCGCGGTCCAGCCGAGCAGGCCTATTCCCGCCAGCAGCATGGCATAAGTTTGCGGTTCCGGTACCGCCGCCATCACCGTCACTTCAAAGGCGCCGCTGTTATTGGTATAAAACGTTTCGTTGACCGCCGCATAGATATGCTGGGTACTGTCCAGCGTCAGATATTTGGAATATCCGATTTGAAACCAGTCGTTCGAGGTTAGCGGATTGGCGGAAAAACTGCCAATCAGGGAACCGATCTTGCCGTTCAGGCCAGCAGGACCGTACACTCCATAGTCGCCCGCATAAGTTCCATCCGGATACTTGCTGGGGCTACTAAAGGGGAGACCATCGGGCTTGAAGATGACGTTCATGCCCACCGCCAGATCGATCAAGCCGCTACCGCTCAACAAGTAGTTTCCCGCTTGGTACTCCCCCAGATCAATGATGACCGGCTTTGTCGGATTGGAACTATAGGCGGGTACGGCGGTTGCCATTGCTTGAAGGGGCAGCGCCAGGCCGATGGCAAGCATATATGGTAAAAATGTGGCAATTTTCATTACATTCCATTTTGTTTTCAAAAGAGAAATTTTATATTATTTTTAAATTTCCTACTGGGAATATTGCCAATAAGCATCAAACAACTTGCGTGCAGATATTAAGCCTGTAGTTCAGTTACCCGTCACCACAGGCCGCGCCGGATCGGCGCACCACTCGCTCCACGATCCGGGATACAAGGCGGCGCCCGGCAAGCCCGCCACTTCCAGGGCCAGCAGGTTGTGGCAGGCCGTCACACCGGAGCCGCATTGCAGGATAGTAGATTCAGCCGTGCTGATCAGGCCCGTGAATTCCTGCTCCAGTTCTTTGGCGGATTTGAAGCGGCCATCCGCCTGCAAGTTATCCTTGAAGAAACGGTTTTTCGCGCCGGGGATATGGCCGCCCACGGGGTCGATGGTTTCGTTTTCACCGCGATAGCGGTCGGGGGCGCGCGCGTCGATCACCGTCAAGGCCTGGGTTTCCAGGTTGGCAACGACGTCCTGCACGCTGACCGTGCGCGTCAGGCTGGCTTTCTCCCTCAGATTGCCAACAGGGCGCGGCGCCACGGGCGTGACCAGCGGCAAGCCTTGCGCCTGCCAGGCGGTCAGGCCGCCGTCGAGTACGGCCACGGCTGGATGGCCGAGCCAGCGCAGCAGCCACCACAGACGGGCGGCGAACATGCCGCCCTGGCCGTCATAGGCGACCACTTGCGTGTCGTCGTCGATGCCCCAGCCGCGCAAGGTGGCCAGCAGGGCGTTGCGGTCGGGCAAGGGATGCCGTCCGGTAAATTGGGGGCCGCGCATCGTCTTGGGGCCGGACAGGGCCGTGTCGATGTCGGCAAACTGCGCGTTCTGGATGTGGCCGGCGGCAAACGCGTCGCTGCCGGCCGTGGGGTTGAGCAAGTCGTGGCGGCAATCGAGAATGACCCAGTCGCTGTCATTCAGGTGGCTGGCCAGTTCGTTGGCCTGGATCAAGGTGGTGTACATCAGGAACGCTCCTTTACACTTCGCTGGCGATGGGATCCGTGCGCGCGATCGCCGCGCCACGGGCCGTGTTGCGGGTATTGTAATAGGTGGCGGCGATGCCGGAGGCGAGAATGATGCCGATACCGGCCCAGCCGTGCCAGTCGAACAGGTCGCCAAAGATCACCACGCCCCAGAAGCTGGAAAAGACGATGCCCGTGTATTGCAAATTTGCAACTACGAGGGTCTTGCCCAGGCGATAGGCGCGCGTCATGGCCATTTGCGCCATGGTGGCGCACAGGCCGATGGCGGCCAGCAAGCCGATGCCGTAGGCGCTTGTGTGCGCATGCCAGACGACGGGGCCGCCGCCGGCGCTGGCCACATGGCCGATCACGCCGGCGAGGAAATTGACGACCGAGAAATAAAACACGACGCGGTATTCGGGTTCGCCCAGCAAGCCCAGCTTGCGCACCTGCAAGTAGGCGAGGGCCGACAGCATGCCGGAAATCAAGGCCGTGATGGCGCCGGCCAGCTGGTCGGTCTCGAATACGGGTTGCAGCAGCAGGGTCACGCCGACAAAGCTCATGGCAATGGCCGCCACCAGCGGCCACTCGACCTGTTGCATGCCTTTCCACCAGCCGCCGGCCAGCAGGATCACGGCGATCCAGATGGGCGCCATGTAATTGAGCGTCATGGCCGTGGCCAGTGGCAGGATGGCGATGGCATAAAACCACAGCCACAGCGCGATCACGCCCACCACGCCGCGCCACAGATGCTGGCCCGGCATCGTGGTTTTAAAGCTGCCGCCCTGGTACAAAATCGTGCAGCCCATGACGCTCATGCCGATGATGCCGCGGTACATGACGATTTCGGACGTCGAATACATATCCGACGCCAGTTTGACGCACACGCCCATGATGGCGAACATGAAACTGGCGAATAACATCCAAAGCGATTGCATGAGTAAATCCTGGTGATGAAAATGAAAAAGGCCGCACGAGGCGGCCCTTGAGGGAATTACAGTTCGATATTGTTGCGGTACCACTCGTGGAAGTGCTGCATGCCGTCTTCCATGGGGGACTGGTAAGGACCCACTTCGTTCTCGCCGCGCGCCATCAGGGCCTTGCGGCCCGCATCCATGCGCAGGGCGATTTCATCGTCCTCGACGCAGGTTTCCATGTAGGCAGCCCGTTCCGCTTCGACGAAGTCGCGCTCGAACAGCACGATTTCTTCCGGGTAATAGAACTCCACCACGTTGCGCGTCTTTTGCGGACCGTCGGGCCACAGGGTCGAGACGATCAGCACGTGCGGATACCATTCGACCATGATGTTCGGATATAGCGTCAGCCAGATGGCGCCATATGGTGGCACTTCGCCGCCACGGAATTGCAGCACCTGCTCCTGCCATTTCTTGTAGGCGGGCGAACCGGCCTGCTGCAGGCCGCGGTGCACGCCCACCGTTTGCACGCTGTAATCCTTGCCGAATTCCCAGCGCAGGTCGTCGCAGCTGACAAAGCTGCCCAGACCCGGGTGGAACGGTTCCACGTGATAATCCTCGAGGTAGACTTCGATGAAGGTCTTCCAGTTGTAGTCGCACTCGTGGATTTCCACGTGGTCGAACATATAGCCGGAAAAATCGAGGTCTTTCGAGACGGACAAATCTTTCAATTTTTCCATCACGTTGTAGCCATTTTGCTCGAACAGCAAGCCATTCCAGCTTTGCAGCGGCGTTTTCGACAGGTTCAGGCACGGCGTCTCGGGGAAGTGCGGCGCGCCGATCAATTCACCCTTGAGGTCGTAGGTCCAGCGGTGCAGCGGGCAGACGATGTTATTGGCATTGCCGCGGCCATTGAACATCAGCGCCTGCCGGTGGCGGCACACGTTGGACAGCACTTCGATGCCATTGGCGTTGCGCACGAGCATACGCCCTTCGTTCTCAGACGCCAGGGTCGCAAAATCGCCGGTTTCCGGCACCATCAGCTCGTGCCCGACATAACGCGGGCCGGCTTGGAACAATTGCTGCATTTCACGCTGCAACAGCGTTTCGTCAAAATAGACGTGGACCGGAAGTTGCGCGTTTGAACGCGCCAGCTTGGCGTGAGTAGCCAGATCGGACATCCCAACCCCCCATAAATGTACAACGGTCAGCAGTGCCCCAGGCCTATCCCTGGGCAACCGCTACAGAGAGAAAGAATCCGCAAAGACCTGAATTCAAATTTGTTGAAACGGTATTTCGGACAGAACCGGCGATTATAGCGCGTATCGGCCTCGGCATTGCCAAACCCCTCCGGCAAATAGGCTCTTAATGATAAACATTGTCATTTAGCGTGCAATTTCCGGCCGATGGGGACGATTGCGCTAGAATTGACTGCCAAGCTGGCAACGTCTACCTCTTTGAACACGCCGATTGCGCTTTAGTTTTCACTTAATAGTGTGGTTTGTTCTAAAATAACGCTTCTATGCTGGCCGGGAGTCCCCGGCGTCTCCCTACATACCCCTCGTGCCACGAAGAGATCTGAGTCTATGTCGAAGAAATTAACTGCCGCTGCCGCAGCGCCGGCCTCGTTTGAAGAGGCAATGGCGGAACTGGCGCAGCTGGTAACGCAAATGGAAGCGGGCCAGTTGCCGCTGGAAGCATCGGTCGCGGCGTATCAGCGCGGCTCGGAACTGGTCAAGTATTGCGCCACCCAGCTCGATAGCGTCGAGGCGCAGGTGAAAGTACTGGAAGGCGACATGTTGAAACCGTTCGTGGATGCCGGCGAGGCCGCGCTATGACGGCCAGCATGCAGCAAGACGGCGTGACCTTCGGCGACTGGATGCAAGCGACCCAGTCCGGCGTGGAAGACCGGCTCGACCAATTCCTGCCATCGGCGGACACGGTGCCGCACAAGCTGCACGCGGCCATGCGCTATGCGCTGTTGGGCGGCGGCAAGCGCGTGCGCCCGCTGCTGGTGATGGCGGCTGGCGAACTGTTTGATGCCGATCAAGATACCCTCGCGCGCGCCGCTTGCGCCTTGGAAATGATTCACGTGTATTCGCTGGTGCACGACGACATGCCGTGCATGGATGACGATGCCTTGCGCCGTGGCAAGCCCACCGTGCACATCGCCTACGATGAAGCGACGGCCCTGCTGGTCGGCGACGCGCTGCAATCGCAGGCGTTCATGCTGCTGGCCGACGGCGCGGCGATTCCGCCGGGGCGGCAAATGGCGATGATCCGCCTGCTGGCGCACGCTTCCGGGTCAAGCGGCATGTGCGGCGGCCAGGCGATCGATCTCGACAGCGTCGGCCTGGCCTTGAGCCTGCCGCAGCTGGAACAGATGCATCAACTCAAAACGGGCGCCTTGCTGCGCGCGGCCGTGATTCTGGGCGCGCTGGCGGGCAAGGATCTGGCGCCGGACGAGATGACGGCGCTGAACGCCTATGCGCGCGCCGTCGGCCTGGCGTTCCAGGTGGTTGACGACGTGCTCGACGCCACGGCCGATTCGGCCACCCTGGGCAAGACGGCGGGCAAGGATGCGGCCGCCAACAAGCCCACTTACGTATCGATACTGGGGCTGGAACCATCGAGAGCCCTGGCAGAACAATTGCGGTGCGACGCCCATGCGGCGCTGGCGCCATTCGGGGACAAGGCACGCCGTCTGCGCGAGCTGGCAGACCTGGTCGTGCAGCGGAAGGCATAAATGAAACTGTTAGAAACTATCAATGAACCAGCGCAAGTGCGCAAGCTGGCCCGCTCGCAACTGGTGCCGCTGGCGCAGGAATTGCGCAGCTTCCTGCTCGACTCCGTCTCCAAGACGGGCGGCCACCTGTCGTCCAACCTGGGCACGGTCGAGCTGACCGTCGCGCTGCACTATGTGTTCAACACGCCGCACGACCGCATCGTCTGGGACGTGGGCCACCAGACCTATTCGCACAAGATTTTGACGGGCCGGCGCGAGCGCATGCACACCCTGCGCCAGAAGGATGGCATTTCCGGCTTCCCGAAGCGCGACGAGAGCGAGTACGACACCTTCGGCACGGCGCACTCGTCGACATCCATTTCCGCAGCGCTGGGCATGGCGCAGGCGGCCAAGATCAAGGGTGACCCGCTGCACGCGATCGCCGTGATCGGCGATGGCTCGATGACGGCCGGCATGGCTTTCGAGGCGATGAACAATGCAGGCGTGCAAGAAGACATCAACCTGCTGGTGATCCTGAACGATAACGATATGTCGATCTCGCCGCCTGTGGGCGCGCTGAACCGCCACCTGGCGCGGCTGATGTCGGGCCAGTTCTATGCGGCAGCGAAAAATGTCGGCAAGTCCGTCTTGCCCGGCCCCGTACTGGAATTGGCGAAGCGCTTCGAAGAGCACGCCAAGGGCATGGTCGTGCCCGCCACCATGTTCGAGGAATTCGGTTTTAACTATATCGGCCCCATCGATGGCCACGACCTCGATTCGCTGATCCCGACCTTGCAAAATATCAAGCAATTGAAGGGTCCGCAATTCCTGCACGTGGTCACCAAGAAGGGGCAAGGCTACAAGCTGGCCGAGGCCGAACCGATCCTGTACCACGGCACGCCGAAGTTCAATCCACTGGAAGGCATCAAGCCGGCCACGGCGCCGGGCAAGATGACGTACACGGAAGTGTTCGGTAACTGGCTGTGCGATATGGCCGCGCACGACAAGCGCCTGGTGGGCATCACGCCGGCCATGCGCGAAGGCTCGGGCATGGTCAAGTTCGAACAGCAATTCCCTAACCGTTACTTTGACGTGGGCATTGCCGAGCAGCATTCCGTGACCTTCGCTGCGGGCCTGGCTTGCGAGGGATTGAAACCCGTCGTGGCCATCTATTCGACTTTCCTGCAGCGCGCCTACGATCAGCTGATCCACGACGTGGCGCTGCAAAACCTGGACGTGACGTTCGCGCTGGACCGCGCCGGCCTGGTGGGCGCCGACGGCGCCACGCACGCGGGCAACTACGACATGGCGTTTTTGCGCTGCATCCCGAACATGGTCATCATGGCCGCGTCCGACGAAAACGAATGCCGTCAAATGTTGACCACTGGCTACCACTATCCGGGCCCGGCGGCCATCCGCTATCCGCGCGGCGCCGGTGCCGGCGTCGCCATCGTGCCGGAACTGACCAGCATCGAGATCGGCAAGGGCGAGCTCAAGCGCCACGGCAAGCGCATCGCCATCCTGGCCTTTGGCTCGATGGTGGCACCTAGCGTGGCAGCGGGTGAGAAGCTCGACGCGACGGTGGCCAACATGCGCTTCGTCAAGCCGCTCGATGTGGCGCTGGTGAAACAGCTTGCCGCTGAGCACGATTACCTGGTGACGGTGGAAGAGGGCTGCATCATGGGCGGCGCCGGTTCGGCCGTGGCCGAGGCCCTGGCAGCGGAAGGTATCGTCAAGCCGATTTTGATGCTGGGCTTGCCAGACGTCTTCATCGACCATGGCGACCCCGTGCAACTGCTGAAAAGCGTGGGCCTCGACGCCACCGGCATCGCCGCCTCGATCGAGCAGCGCTTCCCGTCCGCAGGGCCGCGCCTGGCGATGGTCAGCTAAGAAGCTCAAGCAAGATAACAGCGGCACTGCGGCGCCGCTTTTTTTTGTCTGGCGAGATTTTACGCTGCACTGCAACATTTATCCTCCGGGAATGCTACGATGACGCTTTGATACCTTCTCAAAGTCCACCTTGCATTTCAGGAAACTTCACCGCCGTTCGCGTGCACTGGCCGGCCGCTGGCTGACGGGCATGCACGCCTATACCGACACCCTGTCGCAGCGCCGTCCCCTGTGGATGGTCACCCTGGCCATCGACGAAACGAATCTGTCCGAGGGCTTGCGGGCCGCCTGTGCTTCCAGCGCCATGCTGCTGCTGGGCCTGCTGTTCGATCAGCCCGATTTTTCCTGGGCCGCCATCGGCGCCTTCTGGACTTGCCTGGCCGACGCGGCCGGCACGCGGCGCATGCGCTTCGTCTCGATGCTGGGCTTCGGCCTGCTGTCGACCGTGGCCGGCGGCCTGACGGCGCTGGCGGCCGGCCATGGCGTGGCGACGGCTGCCATTGCCGTACTGCTGTTTTCCTGGGCCGGCGCGCTGGCACGCATCTGGGGCGCGGCCACGGCGCAAGTGGCCATCCTGGCGGCCACGGCCTGCGTGGTGATGGTCACGCACCCATTGGAATCGATGACGCAGACGGCGCCATTCCTGGGCCTCTACATGTTCGGCTGCCTGTTTGCCACGGTGCTCAGTTTTACCGTCTGGCGCATCCACCCGTTCGGCCCTAGCCGGCGCGCCATCCGCGCCGCGTATTCGCGCCTGGCCGGCATCGCGCGCGACAATGCGCGCTTCCTCGAACATGACGCGCCGCAGGCGGACGCCGCTGCGCATGGCGCCAGCTACCGTTCGCAGGCGCGCGCCGCGCTGGAAGCGGCGCGCGTGGCGCTGGCCGCCGTGCCGCCCGCACGCGCGGGCCGCAGCGCTCTGTACGACAACCTGCTGCTGGCGCTCAGCGACGCCGAGCGCATCTTCGCCTATCTGATCGCCGTCACGCATACCTGCGAGCGCGAGCAGCAGCGGCTGCGCCAGGACCCGCGCGCGCGGCGCAGCCTGGAAGTGATGGCCGTGCTGCTGCGCCGCCTGGGACAGGCCGTGCAGCGCCAGCCGGAAACGCCGCCCCTGGAATTGCAGCGTCGTCTGGCGGGCTGCGGACGGCGCCTGGAAGCGGCGCTGGGCGCCTTGCTGCCGCTGCGCCTGAACGTGGACTTCATGGAACTGGGCTTGCCGCGCGCGGCGCAGCTGCCATGGCGCGAGGCGGCCTTCCTGGCGCTGGGGCAGGCGTGGCAGACGGCGAAAGTCAACGCCACGCCGCAGTCGCTGAGCTGGCGCCATGCGGCGCGCGTGTCGCTGGCCACGACGGCCGGCTTCCTGCTGGTCGAGGCCTTGCATATTCCGTTCGGTTACTGGGCCACCATGGCGACCTTGCTGATACTGCAGCCGTCCGTGTCGACCACCTGGCCGCGCGGCATCGAGCGCGTCGCTGGCAGCGTGCTGGGCGCCGTGCTGGCCGTGCTGATCGGCCTGGCCGTACACACCCCGCTGGCGATCTCGCTGGTGGTGTTTCCCCTGATCGTCGCCACCATGGCTTTGCGCAGGGTCAGCTACAGCCTGCACGTACTGTTCATGACGCCCGCCTTCGTGCTGGTGGCCGACTATGCGGCGCCCGCCAGCGAGATGGTGTATGCGATGAGCCGCCTGGGCAACAATGTGCTCGGTTGCGTGCTGGCCCTGCTGGCCACGTTTTTCCTGTGGCCGGACCGCGAAGCGGACGACCTGGACCAGCGTCTGGCGAAAGCCGTGTCGGCCAACCTGAAATACCTGCTGGCCGTGCTGGCGGCCGGTGGAAAATGGGATAGCGCCATCGCGCGCCTGCGCCGCGAGGCGGGGCTGGCCAGCAATAACGCGGAACAGGTGCTGCAGCGTCTGCGCATCGAGCGCCGCCTCGACCGCAGCGCCGGCGTGGGACTGGCGGCGCTGCGCACCTTGCCGCTGCTGCGCCGCGTGGCGGGCAGCACGGCACGCATCAGCCTGAGTCCCCAGGCCGAGCCGGCGCCGCCCGAGCTGCAGCAATGGATTGCCGAGGTCAGTGCTGAAATGGATGCCTTGCTGCGCGGGGATTCCGGCGCCCCGGCGCCCGGCCCCTGCATCAGCGAGGTGCTGACGCCTTTGCAGGCCGATGCCGTGACGCAGGTACAGTTGCTGCGCGGCTTGCTGCGCGAACATGTGCATGTGCAGCCGTCCAGGGTGGCGGTGCCCGCATAAGCGAGCGGCGTGGCACAGATGCCACAGGCTGCCCGTAATTTTTACGCATGTCAAAAAAACAGCCGAGTTTTGATCTTTCTGTCTTGTAAATGCGAATAGTAATAGTTATCATTTGCAACTGGCGGCATGAGAAGACGACACTGGAGGATCAAGTGAAGGGCGGCATCATGAGACTGCCCCTTTCCCATCCGCAGTTGAAGGTTCTTCATGTCTTCCATTCTTACCCTGCGCCAGTCCGTGCTGGCCATCGGCCTGGCCTTTGGCGCCAGCGCCGCCTCTCCCCTTGTTCTTGCCGCCGAAGCGGACGCTGATGAACCGGCACCGCAGGTGCTGCCTGAAGTGCGCACGCAGGCCGAACGTGTCTCCGTGGGCGAGCAGCGCCTGGACAGGCGCCAGATCGAAGCGATGAAGGGTATCGACGGCAATGTCACGAGCTTGTTGCGCATCAATCCCAGCGTGCAATTCGATAACAAGCAGCAAGCCTCCGCTACCCAGGGCGAGCTGGCCCCGGCTGACATCAGCATCAATGGGGCCAAGTTCTACGATAATCTGTACCAGATGGATGGCATGTCGCTCAACAACGATATCGGTCCCGTCAGTAGTAATCCCGCCAGCAATACCACGCCACCGTCGGCCAGCCAGGGCTTTGCCGTCGATACCAGCCTGCTGTGCGACGTGACGGTGCTCGACTCGAACATCGGCGCCGAGTATGGCCGCTTCAAGGGCGGCGTGGTGAAGGCCAACACTTGCGCGCCCACGCGCAAGCTGTCCGGCCAGGTTTCCGTGGAAAGCACGCGCTCGTCGTGGATGCAATACAAGCTCAACGATAGCCAGAAGGAAAGCGCCACCACATCGACGACGGCGGCCTTGCAGCCCGAATTCGAGAAATGGACGTACCGTGCCGCGCTGCAGGGCAAGGTGACGGAGAATTTCAGCCTGATCGGCAGTTTTATCCGCAAGACGTCGGACATTCCCCTGAATGGCTACGGCAACCGTTTGCAAAGTGAAAGCGATGCCAACCGCAAGGTACAAAAGCGCGGCAGCGACAATGCCTTCGTGCGCGGTTTCTGGACCATCGGCCCCGGCGTGCTGGCCGATTTCTCGCTCATGCATGCACCGGCCAGTGGCGACTATTTCATTGCCAATGCAAAAAACAGCACGTATCACCTGAAAAGCGGCGGCACGGGTGTCAACCTGGGCCTGACGCATCCCGTGGGATTGCTGGGCTATGCCAAGGCGGAGCACCGATTGAGCTGGAACAAGATGGACAGCTCGCGCGATGCCGATGCCAGCGTCTGGAAAGCCTGGCGCTACTCGAGTGGCAAGAACTGGGGCGTCAAAACGGGCACGGGGGCGACGGGCTGGGCCAGTAACGAGGGCGGCTGGGGCGACGTCGACCAGGAACAGGAAAATATCGCGTACCAGGGCAAGCTGAAGTGGGAGCCGCTCGATTTGCTGGGCATGTCGCATACTTTCGAGGCCGGTGTGGAACTGGACTATCAACGCAGCAGCTATGTGCGCCACACGCAGTATGAGCAATACCAGGCATCGCTCAATACCAACACTTGCAATATGCCGGGTGGCGCGGTGGACACGCAATACTGCTCGCTGGCCACGCCCTGGAATGCGGCGTCGAACGTGCGCGGCCAGTACCTGGCGCAGCGCATTATTTACTACGCGGGCGCCTATGAGCTGAACAACAAGATGCGTGGCGCCTTCCTGCAGGACGATGTCAGGCTGGGCGACGTGCGCCTGCGCCTGGGCGTGCGCTACGACAGCGACGAGCTGTCGCCGAAGTCCAGTATCGCGCCGCGCCTGTCGGCTTTCTGGGATGTGGCAGGCAAGGGCACGACACTGATCGAGGCAGGCGCCAACCGCTACTATGGCCGCAATTTCTTTGATTTCTACGCCCATTCGAAACGCCTGGCGCTGCAGACGTCGCCGCAGACGCGCACCCTGTCGGGCGGCTTGCTGAAGGATTGGGCAGCGCCCGTGATGGCCGCCAACTGGGCCTGGTACAAGACGGGCGACATGAAGGTGCCGTACACGGATGAAAAAATGCTGGGCATCAGCCAGCAATGGGCCGGCGTGAAGTGGAGCGCCAAGCGCGTGCTGCGCGAAGGCCGCGACGAGATGGTGCAGCATTTGTTGTCGCCGGCTAATTTCTATTGGGATAACGTGGGCCGCACGGACAGCAAGGTCTGGACGTTTGCCGCCGAAACGGCGCGTCCCCTGCGTTGGGGCGATACGGCTACGCACGTGCAGTTCGGCTACGACCGCACGCGCATCCACTCGTCGCACGCCGATTACGCGGATAGCCTGAGCGATCTCGCGGGCGACTTGAAAGACTATATCTATTACCAGGGCAAGTTCATGCGCTGGGTGGACCGCCCGGCGAATAATTACAACCGTCCCTGGACGGCGCGCCTGTTGCTGTCGACGGATATCCCTGCATACCGCCTGAAAGTGGACAACTTCTTGCGCATGCGGGGGCCGGAAACGGGCATGGCGGCGACGGGCGAGTCCAGGCTGTTCGACGGCGAGGTGGCCACCGTCTTCAAAGATATTACGGTGGGCAAGTCGATCACCTGGGACCTGCGCGTGCAGTATGCGCTGCCGAAGACGGGCGCGGGCGAGGGCTTTGTGAACCTTGGGATCGAGAACGTGAGCAACCGCAGCAATCCCCTGTTCCAGTCGACGACCGAGGTCGTGTATGAAAAAGGCCGCCAGTTTACGCTGGAACTCGGTTACCGTTTCTAGTCAACTCTTCGGCAGGCGCATGAACATGGCATCCCACCTGAAAAAAACCACCGTCGCCCTGGCCGCCTTGCTGGCGGGCGGCGCCCTGTTACTCAGCCTCGATGGCCAGGCGCGCGAGGGCGCTCCATCCGCCGTTGAGCCTTGCGCTGGCGCAAGCGGCTGGGACCTGGCCTGTCTGCGCCAGACGTATGCGCGGCCGATCGCCGGCTGGCCCCGGCCGCAGGTGGCCGACGGCGTCACGCCGGCCGAGCTGGCCCCGGTCTCGGCCATGCCCGTGCCGTCCCTGGCGCCGGCCGTCGTGGCGCTGGGGCAGCGCCTGTTCTACGACCCCCGTTTGTCGCGCTCGAATGCGGTGGCTTGCCTCAGCTGCCACAGTCCCGCGCACAGCTTTGCCGACAGCAAGCGCGTTTCCGTCGGACACGAAGGGCGGCTGGGCCAGCGCAATACGCCGGGCTTGCTGGGCGTGGCGCAGATCAAGCCGCTGTTCTGGGATGGCCGCGCCAGCTCCCTGGAAGAGCAGGCGCTGGGGCCCTTGCAGCATGCCGACGAGATGGCCATGGACGTGCCGGCCCTGCCGGCCAAGCTGGCCGCGCTCGATGATTACACGGCGCAGTTCGATGCGGCTTTCGGCCAGGGCGCCGGCGTGACCCTGCCGCGTATCCTGACGGCGCTGGCCGACTACCAGCGCACCTTGCTGCCGCCCGTCACGCGTTTCGATACTTTCCTGGAAGGCGAGCGCACGGCCCTGAACGACCGCGAGCTGCTGGGCCTGCATCTGTTTCGCACCAAGGCGCGCTGCATGACGTGCCACAGCGGTGCCTTGCTGACGGACCAGCAATTCCATAACCTGGGGCTGACGTATTACGGACGCAAGAAATATGAAGACCTGGGCCGCTATCTGGTGACGGGCAAGGATGGGGATGTGGGCAAGTTCCGCACGCCGGGCTTGCGCGGCGTGGCGCAATCAGGGCCGTGGATGCACAACGGCCTGTTTCCGCAGATGGTGGGTTTGCTGAACATGTATAACGCGGGCATGTCGCGTCCCGTGCCGCACAACGCACAGCAGGCGGCCGATCCGAAGTTTCCCGTCACCTCACCCCTGCTGCGACCGCTGCAGCTGACATCGGACGAAATCATCGCCTTGAAGTCCTTCCTGGAAGTGCTGTAGGCGCGGCGCGTCATGCACGTCCGCGATCCTCTGTCACTTCCCGCTTTACCCTCTGGTGCGGTCATGCCGCCACAGCACGTCGCTGCCGCCGGCAAAGCGGTTCAGCACGCGCGACAGCACGAACAGCAGGTCCGACAGGCGGTTCACGTACTGGCGCGGATGCTCGTGGATGGTTTCCGCATTGGCCAGGGCGACGATGCTGCGCTCGGCGCGGCGGCACACGGTGCGGCATACATGCGCCAGCGAGGCGGCGCGCGAACCGGCCGGCAGGATGAATTCACTCAAGGCGGGCAGGTCCGCATTGTATTTCGCCAGTAAATCATCGAGGCGCAGCACATGCTCTTCCTTGATCAGCTGGTAGCCGGGGATGCAGATTTCCCCGCCCAGGTCGAACAGGTCGTGCTGGATGGCCACCAGCTCGTCGCGCAAGGCGTCGGGCATGGCTTCGCACAGCAGCAAGCCGATATTGGAATTGAGTTCGTCCACGTCGCCCATGGCGTGGACGCGGGCGCTGTCCTTGCTGGTGCGGCTGCCGTCGCCCAGGCCGGTGCTGCCATTGTCGCCCGTGCGCGTGGCGATTTTCGAGAGTCGGTTGCCCATGATGCTGATCCTGTCAATGAAGAATGGGGGCAGCATACGACACTGCGCGCCGCCTGGCTGCGGATTTGGCTTCTAAATGGACAAAAAAAGCGCTGCGCGCCACTTTTGTGCTTACAATCGTTGCACGCCCATGCCCATTCCCCCCATCTTATGCTCAATGCTGCCCCTGAACCTGGATTGACCGCCGCGCGCCAGCAAGCCGTCGTCGCGGCCCTGCTGGCCGTGCTGCCGGCCCGCTGCGTGCTGTCCGACGCCGAAGATACGCGCCCGTACGAATGCGACGGTCTGGCCGCCTACCGCCAACTGCCGATGGTGGTCACCCTGCCCGATACGGAGGAACAGGTCATCGCCATCCTCGGCGTCTGCCGGGAACTGAAGGTGCCGATCGTGCCGCGCGGCGCCGGCACGGGCTTGTCGGGTGGCGCCTTGCCGATCGCCGACGGCGTGGTGCTGTCGACGGCGCGCCTGAACCGCATCGTGCGCCTGGACGCCTACGCGCGCATCGCCGTGGTGCAGCCGGGGGTGCGCAACCTGGCCATTTCCGAAGCGGCGGCGCCCCATGCGCTGTACTACGCGCCCGATCCATCCTCGCAGATCGCCTGCAGCATCGGCGGCAACGTGGCGGAAAACTCGGGCGGCGTGCATTGCCTGAAATACGGCTTGACCGTGCACAATGTGCTGCGCGTGCGCATCGTCACCATCGATGGCGACGTGCTGGAGCTGGGTGGCGAATGCCTCGACTCTCCGGGCCTCGACCTGCTGGCCGTTTTCATCGGCTCCGAAGGCATGCTGGGCATCGTCACGGAAGTGACCGTGAAACTGATCCCGAAACCGGCCACGGCCAGGGTCATCATGGCGTCCTTTGACGACGTCGTCACGGGCGGTAACGCCGTGGCCAACGTGATTGCCGCCGGCATCATTCCGGCCGGGCTGGAAATGATGGACCAGACGTCTTCGCGCATGGTCGAACCGTTCGTCAAGGCGGGCTACGACATCGATGCAGCCGCCATTTTGCTATGCGAAGCGGACGGCACGCACGAGGAAGTGGAAGAGGAAATCGCCCGCATGACGGCGGTGCTGGAAGGGGCGGGCGCCAGCGCCATCGCCGTCTCGCAGTCGGAAGCGGAGCGCATGAAGTTCTGGTCCGGCCGCAAGAACGCGTTTCCCGCCGCCGGGCGCATCTCGCCTGATTACTACTGCATGGACGGCACCATCCCGCGAAAAAAACTGGCGGAAGTCCTGACGGGCATCGCCGGCATGGAAACGACGCATGGCTTGCGCTGCGCGAATGTGTTCCACGCGGGCGACGGCAATCTGCATCCGCTGATCCTGTTCGACGCCAACAAGCCCGGTGAATTCGAGCGCGCCGAAGCGTTTGGCGCGGACATCCTGGCCCTGTGCGTGGCCGTCGGCGGTACCATCACGGGCGAGCATGGCGTGGGCATGGAAAAGATCAATTCCATGTGCGTGCAGTTTACGCGCGCCGAACTCGATGCCTTCTTTTCCGTCAAGCGCGCCTTCGACCCGCATACCCTGCTGAACCCGGACAAGGCGATACCCACCTTGAACCGCTGCGCCGAATTCGGCAAGATGCATGTGACGGCAGGGCGCCTGCCATTCGCCAACCTGCCCCGTTTTTAATTTGCCGGAGACTCCTTTGCAAGCGATAGTGGAACAATTCAGGCAGGCCATCCTGGCGGCCAGCGCGGCGGGCACGCCCTTGCGCCTGCGCGGCGGCGGCACGAAAGACTGGTATGGACAGCAATGCGACGGCGCAGTGCTCGACACGCGCGCGTATGCGGGCATCATCGACTATGAACCGACGGAGCTGGTGATCACGGCCCGCTGCGGCACGCCGCTGGCGGACATTGAGGCGGCACTGGCCGCGCGCAACCAGATGCTGGCCTTCGAGCCGCCGCATTTCGGTCCTGGCGCCACCGTGGGCGGCGTCGTCGCCAGCGCGCTGTCCGGCCCGCGCCGCGCCAGCGCGGGCGCGCTGCGTGATTTCGTGCTGGGCGCCGTGCTGATGGACGGTCATGGCGAGCGCCTGGCCTTCGGCGGGCAGGTGATGAAAAACGTGGCCGGCTACGATGTCTCGCGCCTGCTGGCGGGGTCCATGGGCACGCTGGGCCTGATCCTGGAAGTGTCACTGAAGGTGCTGCCCTTGCCGCTGCGCGAAGCGACGTTGCGCGTGGCGTGCGCGGAAATCGCCGCCTTGCGCTTGCTCAATGAATGGGCGGGCAAGCCGCTGCCGATATCGGCCAGCTGCTGGCACGACGGCGTGCTGACGGTGCGTCTGTCCGGCGCTGAAGCTGCCGTGTCGGCAGCGCTGCACACGCTGGGCGGCGAGCTGCTGGCAGCCGATGAGGCGGCCGCCTTCTGGCTGGCCGTGCGCGAACAGACGCACGCATTCTTTGCGGGCGCGGGCAGCTTGTGGCGCCTGTCGTTGCCGCCGCACGCCAGCGCCGTGATTTTAAAAGGGCGCCAGCTGATCGAGTGGGGCGGCGCGCAGCGCTGGCTGAAGCTCGACGGCGATGCTGACGCCGATAGCGCCCGGCATATCCGCCAGGCCGTAGCCGCTCTTGGGGGGCACGCCACCCTGTTCCGCGGCGGCGACAAGGCGGTGGGCGTGTTCCACCCGCTGGCGCCCGCCATCGCCACCATCCACCAGCGCCTGCGGCAGGCTTTCGACCCTGCCGGCATCTTCAACCCGCACAGAATGTATTGAGCGCGCATGCAAACCAATCTCGCCGATTTCATCAAGAATACGCCGGCAGGCGACGAAGCCGAAGCCATCCTGCGCGCCTGCGTGCATTGCGGCTTTTGCACGGCCACCTGTCCCACCTACCAGCTGCTGGGCGACGAGCTCGATGGCCCGCGCGGACGCATCTACCTGATCAAGCAAGTGCTCGAAGGCGCGCCCGTCACGGCCAAGACGCAGACGCACCTGGACCGCTGTCTGACCTGCCGCAACTGCGAGTCGACCTGTCCCTCGGGGGTGCAGTACGGGCGCCTGGTCGACATCGGCCGCAACGTCGTCGAACAGCGCGTGCAGCGCCCCTTGCGCGAACGCGCCTTGCGCTTCGCCCTGAAGGAAGCCTTGCCGCGCCGCTGGCTGTTTACACCCGTGTACAAGGCGGGACAGGCGCTGCGGCCCTTGCTGTCAAAAGGCTTGCAGGATAAATTGCGCCCGGGCGCCGCCGCCGGCGCATGGCCCGCGCGCCAGCACGCGCGCAGCATGCTGCTGCTCGATGGCTGCGTGCAGCCGGCCATGTCGCCCAACATCAACGCGGCCACGGCGCGCGTGCTCGATGCGCTGGGCGTGCAATTGATCGTCGCGCCGAAGGCCGGTTGCTGCGGCGCGCTGCGCCATCACCTGAACGACCAGGAAGCGGCGCTGGACGACATGCGCCGCAATATCGACGCCTGGTGGCCGTATGTCGACAGTGCCGAAGCCATCGTCATGACGGCGTCCGGCTGCGGCGCCACGGTGAAGGAATACGGTCATTTGCTGGCGCACGACGCGCAGTATGCGGAGAAGGCGCGGCGCATCGCCGCGCTGACGCGCGATTTGTCCGAGATCATGCCGGCGTTTGAAAACGAGCTGGTGGCGCAGCTGAAAGGGCGCATCGGCAAAAAAGTGGCGTATCACCCGCCGTGCACCCTGCAGCACGGCCAGCAAATCCGCGGCAAGGTGGAGCAGGTGCTGCGCGCCGTCGGCGTCGACGTGCGCCTGTGCGCCGACAGCCATTTGTGCTGCGGTTCGGCGGGCACGTATTCGATCCTGCAGCCGGCCCTGTCGCAGCAGCTGCGCGACAACAAGGTGGCCAACCTGGAAGCGTGCGAGCCCGATGAAATTGTGTCGGCCAATATCGGCTGCCTGAGCCACCTGCAGTCGGGCACCGAGACGCCCGTGCGGCACTGGATTGAGCTGATCGACTCCGCTTTGTCCCAGGTTAAATAGATACTTCGCTATATTGCGCAGTTTTCCATTGTGGCGCCGGGATAAAATTGTTCGCCCACTCCAGCACGGCGTCGGCCGGCATGGGGCGGGCGATGCCGTAGCCTTGCGCCAGGTCGCAGCCCAGCTGGATCAGGCGCGCGCCATGTTCGACGCTTTCCACGCCTTCGGCGATCACCGTCAAGCTGAATGAACGGGCCAGGCCGATGACGGCGCGCACCAGGTGCAGGTCGTCGCGGTCGTTGAGCATGTTGCGCACGAAGCTCTGGTCGATCTTGACGATGTTCGCCGGCAGACGCTTCAAATACGACATCGACGAGTAGCCGGTGCCGAAATCGTCGAGCGCGAACGTGATGCCCAGCGCCTGGCAGGCGCGGATGATGCGGCGCACGTCCTCGATGTCGTGCAGGGCCGACGATTCGAGGATTTCCAGTTCCAGCATGCTGGCGCACACGCCGGGAAATTCGCCGAGGATGGTTTCCAGGCGCGAGATGAAATTGGGTTGCTGGAAGTGGCGCGCCGCGATATTCACACTGACCACCCAGTGCTTGCCGGCCGCACCCCAGCGCTGCAGCTGCCACAGGGCCTGGCGCAGCACCCATTCGCCGATGTCGATGATCAGGTCCGTCTGCTCCACCAGCGGCAGGAATTGCGCCGGTGCCAGCACGCCGCGGCGCGCATGCTGCCAGCGCAGCAGCGCTTCCATGCCCACCACCGTGCCGGCGCGCATGTTTACTTTTGGCTGGTAGTACAGCCGCAGTTCGCCGTTGATCAGGGCCTGGCGCACTTCCGTGCGCTGGTTGTGGTGGGTGCGCACTTCTTCATCGAGATTGGTGTCGAAGAAATGGTACTGGTTGCGCCCCGTCAATTTCGCCTGGTAGACGGCGTGGTCGGCGTGGCGCAGCAGGCTTTCCGTATTCAAGTCCTTGCCCGCATAGACGGCGATGCCGGCGCTGGCCGTCATGTGCAGCGCCTGCTGGTCGCACTGGTAGGGGCGGCTCAGTTCCTGCATCAATTGCGTGACGTTCTGTTCGATGCTGGCGATATTCACCTGGCCGCACAGCAGCATGACGAATTCATCGCCGCCCAGGCGCGCCGCATAGTGGACCTGGCCCGTAAAACTGTGCAGGCGGCCCGCCACCTGCTTGAGGATTTCATCGCCCGCTTCGGCGCCGTAGCGGTCGTTGATGACCTGGAAGTGGTCGAGGTCGAACAGGCAGACGGCCAGCAGGCGCTGGCGTTCGCGTGCCAGGAACAGTTCCTGTTCGAAGCGGGCGGCCAGCGCGGCACGGTTGGGCAAACCGGTCAGTACATCATTGTAGTTTTGCCATGATAGTTTTTGCAGCGCCTGCTGCATGTGCACGGTTTCGTTCAGCTGCTCGCCCAGCTGGCGCTGGCTGGTCTTCAGCGAGGAAAACAGTTCTTCGACATCGCCGGCCATGCTGTTGAACGAGTGCGACACGGCTTGTGCTTCGGGCGTGGCGCCAGCCGCCAGGCGCACGGCGAAGTTGCCTTCGCGGAAGCGGTCGGTCGCTTGCACCAGCCGCGCCAGCAAGCGCCGGTGCGTGGCCAGGATCAAGCTCAGCAAGAGGAAGACCAGCACGATATTGATGGTGCTGAGGACGGCCTGTTCGCGTACCCGCTGCCATACCTGCGCCAGGGGCAGGCCGGGCGTGTAGTGCAGGGCGAGGATGCCGTCGCCGCCGTCCGGCAGCGCCACCGTCAGGCGGCTGCGGATGGCCGTGATGCCGGCCAGGCGCGCGAACCACGCGGGCACCGTGACCGCCACGCTGTCGGCCAGCGGTTTGTCGGCCAGCACTTCGACATGCGCGTCAGCCGTGTCCCAGCGCGCGGAAACGAGGCTGCGGTTCAGCGGCAGGGCGCCGCGCAGCACCTGGCGCACGCTGTCGTGCATCGCGTGACTGTGCGTGTGTACCGTCAGTGGCAGCACGCTATTGGCCAGGAACAGGTCGAGTTGCCGGGCATCGCTCTGGTAGCGCGCCTTGGCCAGCGCCGTTTCCGTACCGAGCAGGGCGTGATAGCGAACGGCGGAAACGGCGAGTATCAGGAAGAAAATAGGAATGAAGAGACGGGAATAAATGCCCATCCGCATCCATGAAGATATGAATTTCCCAAAGACTGGCATCGTTTTTTGATCGATATCTGCGAATAATTATGTCAACATTATCACCGAAATTTGCTATTGGAAACACAATATTAATATCAAGCATGAAATAAATACGGATAGCTTGATTTCATCGTTTGTTGTTTTAAATCAAACCATCGAGTGCTATTCCTGTAGCAATTGCCGAATGTCGGCCGCCAGGCTGGCCGGTTTGCTGGCCGTCGCGTAGCGGCGAAATACGCTGCCATCCTTGCGCACCAAAAACTTGGTGAAATTCCATTTGATCGCTTGCGTGCCCAATATGCCGGGCGCCGCCTGTTTTAATTGTGCAAACAGGGGATGGGTCTGCGGACCATTTACGTCGATCTTGGCAAACAGGGGAAAGGTGACGCCGAAGTTTTTCTCGCAAAAAGCGCCGATGTCCGCATTCGAGCCCGGTTCCTGCTGGCGGAATTGGTTGCAGGGAAAGCCCAGCACGACCAGACCCTGGTCGTGAAATTCGCGGTACAGCGCTTCCAGGCCCTGGTATTGCGGCGTGAAGCCGCAGGCGCTGGCCGTATTGACGATCAGCAGCACCTTGCCCTTGTAGCGCGCCAGGTCGACCGGCGTGCCGTCCAGCGCCTCGGCCTGGAAAGCGTGGATGCTGGCCATGTCAGAGCAGTCCCAGTGTGGCGGTGCCCGTTTGCGGGGGCGGTTCCGGCGCCGTTGCGCCCTTGAGCTTGATCGTCAGGCGCAGGTCGTTGACGGAGTCCGCATTGCGCAGCGCGTCTTCGTAGCTGATGGCGCCTGCTTCGTGCAGGTCGAACAGGGCTTGGTCGAACGTCTGCATGCCATGCTCGCGCGATTTTTTCATCAGCTCCTTGATCTCGTGCACCTGGCCCTTGAAGATCAGATCGCTCATCAGCGGCGAATTGAGCAGGATTTCCAGCGCCGCCTTGCGTCCGCCGCCGTCCTTGTTGGGGATCAGCCGCTGCGAAATCATGCCCTTCAAATTGAGTGACAGATCCATCAGCAGCTGCTGGCGCCGCTCTTCGGGGAAGAAATTGATGATGCGGTCCAGCGCCTGGTTGGCGTTGTTCGCGTGCAGGGTCGCCAGGCACAGATGGCCCGTCTCGGCGAATGCGATGGCGTGGTCCATGGTGTCGCGGTCGCGGATTTCGCCGATCTGGATCACGTCGGGCGCCTGGCGCAGGGTGTTTTTCAGGGCCGTGGCCCAGTCGTCCGTATCGACGCCCACCTCGCGCTGGGTGACGATGCAGTTGCCGTGCGGATGGATGAATTCCACGGGATCTTCGATGGTGATGATGTGGCCGTGGCTGTGCGCGTTGCGGTGGCCCACCATGGCCGCCAGCGTGGTCGACTTGCCGCAGCCCGTGGCGCCCACCATGATGACGAGGCCCCGCTTGCTCATCACGATGTCTTGCAGAATGGCCGGTAAGCCCAGTCCGTCCAGCGTGGGGATGGCGGTATTGATCAATCGCAAGACCATGCCTGCCTGCCCCATCTGCACGAAGGCGGACACGCGGAAACGCCCGAGGCCGTCCGGGCTGATGGCGAAATTGGCTTCGCGGCTGGACGCGAATTCGGCCGCCTGGCGTTCGTTCATGACGGCGCGCACGTAGCCGGCCGCCTGCTGCGCATCGAGCGCGGCGCCCGCCAGCGGCGTCAGCTTGCCGTCGAGCTTGATGGCGGGCGGAAAGCCGGCCGTGATGAACAGGTCGGAGCCGCCCCGTGCGCGCATCTGCGCCAGCAGCGCGTGCATGGCGCCATAGTATTCGTGCGTCGTCTGCATGGGCTTATCCGGGGAAGTTTTCAGGCGATTTGGCGGCCGAGCGGGCCGCTTCGGCCGAGATCGTGCCGCGCCGCACCAGGTCGGAGAGGCACTGGTCCAGGGTCTGCATGCCCACGTTGCTGCCCGTCTGGATGGCCGAATACATCTGCGCCACTTTCGCTTCGCGGATCAGGTTGCGCACGGCGGGCGTGGCCAGCATGATTTCATGCGCGGCCACGCGGCCCGCGCCGTCCTTGGTTTTCAGCAAATTCTGCGAAATGACGGCTTGCAAGGATTCGGACAGCATGGCGCGCACCATTTCCTTTTCCTCTGCAGGGAAGACGTCGATGATGCGGTCGATCGACTTGGCCGCCGACGAGGTATGCAGGGTGCCGAACACCAGGTGGCCCGTTTCGGCTGCCGTCAGCGCCAGGCGGATGGTTTCCAGGTCGCGCAATTCGCCCACTAAAATCACGTCCGGGTCTTCGCGCAGGGCCGAGCGCAGCGCGTTGCTGAACGAATGCGTGTGCGAGCCCACCTCGCGCTGGTTGATCAGGCATTTTTTTGGCTCATGCACGAATTCGATCGGATCTTCGATGGTCAGAATATGGTGGTTCAGGCGTTCGTTGACGTGGTTCACCATGGCCGCCAGGGTGGTCGACTTGCCGGAGCCCGTCGGACCCGTGACGAGCACCAGGCCGCGCGGACGCATGGCCAGCTCGCCGAAGATGCGCGGGGCGTTGAGTTCTTCCAGTGTCAGCACTTTTGAGGGAATCGTGCGCAGCACGGCCGAAGCGCCCCGTTCCTGGTTGTAGGCGTTGACGCGGAAGCGCGCCAGGCCGGGAATCTCGAACGAGAAATCGCATTCCAGCGCTTCTTCATAGGCCTTGCGCTGGCTGTCGTTCATGATGTCGTAGATCATGCTGTGCACTTCCTTGTGCTCGAGCGGCGCCACGTTCAGGCGGCGCACGTCGCCATGGACGCGTATCATCGGCGGCAGGCCGGAAGACAGGTGCAGGTCGGAAGCCTTGTTGCTGACGGAGAAAGCGAGTAATTCGGAGATGTCCATTTATAATCCCTGTGCCTGCATTGATGGGCTGGCGCACTGTGCCGCCGCCCCTATACACTAGAAAATGATTATGTCCACAATCGAACAGAACTTGCAAGCCGTGCGCGACAGTATTGCGCAGGCCGCCGCTGACGCGCAGCGTGCGCCGGCCGACGTGACCCTGCTGGCCGTGTCAAAAACCTTTGGCGCGGACGCCGTGCTGGCCGCCATGCGTGCGGGCCAGACGGCGTTTGGCGAAAACTATCTGCAGGAAGCGCTCGACAAGATCGCCTTTGTGAAGGAGGCCGCACCGCAGCACGTCCCGGCATGGCACTTCATCGGCCCCATCCAGAGCAACAAGACGCGCCCCATCGCCGAACACTTCGATTGGGTGCACACGGTGGAGCGGGAAAAGATCGCCGTGCGCCTGTCCGAGCAGCGCCCGGCCGGCTTGCCGGACCTGAATATCTGCCTGCAAGTCAATATCAGCGGCGAAGCGAGCAAGAGCGGCGTGACGCCGGCTGACTTGCCGGCGCTGGCGCGCGCCGTGGCGCAATTGCCCCGCTTGCGCTTGCGCGGCCTGATGGCGATTCCCGAGCCGGAAACGGATGTCAACCTTCAGCGCGCTGCCTTTGCGCAATTGCGCGTGCTGTACCAACAATTGAAGGCCGACGGGCTGGCGCTCGACACCCTGTCGATGGGCATGTCGGCCGACTTGCGTGCCGCCGTGCTGGAAGGCGCCACCATCGTGCGCGTGGGCAGTGCCATCTTCGGTTCCCGTAATTACTCTCACTGATTGAATGAAAGAATCACCATGACGACAGAATTGAACATCGCCTTCGTGGGCGGCGGCAATATGGCCGCGGCCCTGATCGCCGGCCTGGCAGGCAAACTGACCCTGGGCGGCAACATCCACGTGATCGACCCGCATGCGCCCGCGCTGGAAAAATTGCAGGCGCAATTCGGCGTCACCACGGCCATTGCCGCCGGTGACGCGCTGCGCGCCGTGGACGTGATCGTGCTGGCCGTGAAACCGCAAAGCATGCGCGAAGTGGCGGCGCAATTGCTGCCTTTCCTCGACGGGAAACGGGCGCCATTGATCCTGTCGATCGCGGCCGGCATCCGCGCCGCAGACCTGTCGCGCTGGCTCGGTGATTACCGCGCCATCGTGCGCTGCATGCCGAACACGCCGGCCCTGATCGGCATGGGCATCACGGGCATGGTGGCCAGCAGCGGCGTCAGCGAGGAACAGAAAAAGACGGCGGACGCCATCCTGCGCGCCGTCGGTCAGACCGTCTGGCTCGACGACGAGGCGAAGATCGACCCCGTCACGGCCGTGTCGGGCAGCGGCCCCGCCTACGTGTTCTACTTTATCGAAGCGATGCAGCAGGCGGCTGCCGAACTGGGCTTGACGCCCGAGCAGGGCACGCAGCTGGCGATTGCCACCTTTACGGGGGCGGCGCAGCTGGCGGCGAATTCCAGCGAACCCGTGTCGCTGCTGCGCGAGCGCGTGACGTCGAAGGGCGGCACGACGTATGCGGCCCTCACCAGCATGGAAGAGAGCGGTGTGAAGGCGGCCATCGTCAAGGGCATCAAGGCGGCTGCGCAGCGCGGGCGCGAGATGGGTGAGGAGTTAGGTAAATGAGTAGGTAAATAAGTGGGCAAGTAATCAGATCACCTTGACGGCGCGGCCGATGTATAAAATCGGTCCCGTCGGCCGGCCCGTGGGCGAACCCGTAGCCGGTTCCAGCGTGATTTCAAACAGCTGCTCCGGCTGCAGCGGCGGCAGCTTGTCCAGGGTCAGCTTGAGGCTCTGTCCCGGCTTGACCAGGCCCAGCGAGACAGGCGCGCCCCAATCCTTGCCCTTGGTCCAGAATTGCAGGGCTTTTTGCTGCGGCACATTTGTTGGTCCCAGCGGGATCAGGCGCAGGTCGCGGTTCTTGCCGCCACGTCCGCCCGCCTGCACGATCCAGCCCGGTGATTTATCCTGTGGCGCCACCAGGACGACCAGGTAGCCGGGTCCGGCTGGCGCTTGCAGTTGCACGGCAACGAACACGGCCAGCGCGGCCGTGGCCGCCAGACCGCCGCCGGCCAGCAGCCTCCAGAACGCCAGGCTGTTCCACCATGCCTGCCAGCCGCCCGCTTGCCGCACGGTGTTCGGCGTGAACAGGCTGGCGCTGATGCGCGGCCACAGTTGCGCCGAGGGCGTTTCGGGAGGCGCCAGGCTTGTCAAGGGCAGCAGACGCTGTTCCCAGGCATCGACGGCATCGCGCAAGGCGGCGTCGCGCGGCAAGCGCTGTTCCACTTCCGCGCGCTCGGCCAGCGCCAATGTGCCCAGCACATACTCGCCGGCCAGCCGTTGCAATTGCTCGTCGCTATCGATCATCCCATGCACTCCCGCAAGGCGGCCAGGCCCCGCTTGACCCAGGCCTTGACGGTTCCCAGCGGCGCTTGCAGGCGCTGCGCGATTTCACTGTGGGTACAGCCATCGACGTAGGCGTACAGGATGCTGTTGCGCTTGGGTTCGTCCAGGTGGCCGAGGCAATCGTGCAGCTTGCCCATGTTCGCCTGAAGCGCGTAGGCGTCACCGGCGTCATCGCCTTGGCGTTGGTGCAGCAGGGTTTCCACGGTATCCTCGTCGGCCGATACTTCATGGGCGCGGGCGCGCGCCACGTTCAGTGCCTGGTGCCGCACCACCACATAGATCCAGCCCTTGCCGCTGCCGCGCGTGGCGTCGAAGCTGCCGGCACGGCGCCAGATATTCAGGAAGGCGTCGTGCAGCACGTCTTCTGCCAGGGCCCGCTGGCGTACGATGCGCAGAGCCACGCCCAGCAGGTAGCGGCTTTCCTGCTGGTACAGGCCGTGCAATGCCTGCTGCTCGCCCCTGGCGCAGGCGCGCAGGGCGGCATCGTAATCGTAAGGGGCGGCTGGGGCTGGCAAGGTTGGCGCAATCGTTGAGTGAACGGTTAGCAAGTTTTCAAGGCCGAGTATAGGCCAGAAACCGGCTTGCCAACCGTCACGTCCATGGTTTTATAGTGATTTCCAGAAGATGTAGTCGGCCTGGTAGGGCACCCATTGTTTGGCGCCGACGGACTCCATGCCGCAGGGGCTGCTTGGCGCCACGCCGCCGCTGGTGGCCACGCGCTGGATGTAGCTGACGCCCTGCATGGCGCCGCTGCCCGTGGCCGGGTTGGCTTTGACCAGTTGATACGGGATATTGCCCGCGCCGGCCGGCGCCACGGCCACTTGCGTCGCCGTCACTTTCGAGCCGTCCAGGTTGGCCCAGGTGGCAGGCGGACCGACATACGTGCCCACTTGCATGCCGCTGCGGTCGTTCAGGGCTGCATCCGGGCCCACGAAGACCCATTCATGCCCCGTCATGTCTTTTTTCGCCTTGCATTCGTAGGCGATCTTGCCCACGCCCACCGTCTGCATGGCGACCTGGTGGCCATCGGGCACCTTGACGGCGGTCGGCAATTGTTCCTGCGAATAGCGCGCACTCATGGGGGCGCAGGCGCTCAGCAGCAGGGCGGCGCCCAGGACGGTGAGTGCGGGGACGGAAACGGCATGGCGGGGGGCAGTGAAGGCAAGCATGGCAAACTCCTGGTAGTTGGCTCAACCGGCTGGTTGATGTCATTACTACGCATGGGTCTGCCATTTGGATGCAGCCAGGTAAAAATATTTTAAGGCGGCGTGTCTTTCTTGCTGAAACGCCGCGCCAGCGCCAGCACGACGGGCAGGGCGGTGGTGGCGTGCTTGAGCAGCGCGCCGCTGGCCCGCAGCAGCGGCAGGAAACGGCGCGGGCGCACCAGCAGCAGGCCCAGCGCGGCGCCCCCCAGCATCAGGGGGATTTTAAAACGCGTGGCCAGGGTGTGGCGCAGATTGCCGCCCGTCAATGGTTCCAGCAGCTGGCGCGTTTGCACGCCCAGGGCCAGGCGCTGCAGCGCGCATTCGGCCAGCAGCGCGTCGCGCCGCTGCGCCAGGCTGGCGGCCGTGTGCACATGCGATAACTTGGTGGGATGCGTGGTCATGGCCGCTCCGATTCCCGGCGCGCCAGCAATTGCAGCTCGTCCAGGTCTTTGTTCAGTTCGGAAAGTGTGAAGGACAGCAGTTTCGGCTTGCTGCGGAAACTGGCGCGCACACCGAGCAGGGTGGCGAGGGCGGCAGCGATGAAGACGGCGGCCGTGATGGCGATGGCGGCGATGCGGTGCGTGTCCCAGAACAGCACGATGACGAGGAACACGATCAATACCAGGCCGACGAACAGGCACAGCAGTGCCAGCATGGACAGCGCCAGATAGGACAGGAAGCGCAGCGACTCTTCTTCCATTTCCACGGCCGCCAGGGCCAGACGGGTCTGGACGATGGCGGCGAGGGTCGCTGCGACTTGGGCGACATGGTGCACGATAGCCATATGCTGCCTTTCGCGTCAGGGGAGACGGCTTGCGCCGTCGGTGCTACCTAGCGGCGTGACGAGGAAAGCAGCAGGCCGAACAGCACGCCAACGACGGCGCCCGCACCGACGGCTTTCCAGGGATTGTCCTGCACGTATTCATCGGTGGCCTTGGCCGCCTTCTTGGTGCGTTCGAGCAAGTCTTCTTCCAGCTTGATCAAGTCTTTCTTGGCCGTTTCCAGGGTGGCGATGAACTTGTCCTTGACGGCTTTGACATTCTCGCCCGTCTGATCCTTGGCGCCATCGAGCCAGCCTTCCGCTTCATTGATGACGGTTTTCAGGTCGCCGACCAGTTTGTCGCGCGCCTTGTCGGCGTCGGCGAGGATGCTGTCGCTGCTGGATTTTCCGGTATGTATCGAGCTCATGTATTACCTCATGGAAGTGAAACTGCACAGTGAAATACCAGTGTAGGCAGCAGCGAACAGGCTAGTCTTGCGCCGCCTCAAGAGTTGCTGCGACGCAAGGATCATTGATTAACGGAAAGCAAAGTCCAGCACCACGCCCGCAAATACCGCTGCTCCTAGCCAGTTATTATGCCGGAACGCGGCAAAACACGGCATGCGCTCGCGTGCGCGTATCAGGGTGTAGTGGTAAACGGCGCAAGCGGCCGCCACCAGCAAGCCCGCCACATACCAGTAACGCAAGCCCAGGTGCCAGCCGCAGACCAGCCACAACAGCAGGAAAGCGGCATAGCACAACATGATGATGGCCACGTCGTAGCGGCCAAAGGTGATGGCCGAGGTCTTGATGCCGATCTTTAAGTCGTCGTCGCGGTCGACCATCGCGTATTCCGTATCGTAGGCCACGGCCCAGAAAACATTACCCAGCAGCAGCAGCCAGGCGACGACGGGCACGGAATCCGTGATGGCGGCAAAGCCCATGGGGATGCCGAAGCCGAAGGCGATGCCCAGGTACGCTTGCGGAATCGCAAAGAAACGCTTGAAGTAGGGATAGGTGCCGGCGATGATGACGGCGGCCACCGACAGTTGCTTGGTGAGCGCCTTCAAGGGCAGGATCAGGCAGAAGGCCAGCACGGTCAGCACGCCGGCCACGGCCAGCGCTTCCTTGCCGCTGATGCGCCCGCTGGTGATGGGACGATCCACCGTGCGCTTGACGAATTTGTCGATATCCTGGTCGGCGTAGTCGTTGATGGCGCAGCCAGCCGAGCGCATCAGGAAAGTGCCAAGCGTAAAAATGAGCAGCAGCCGCCAGTCCGGCACGCCTTGCTGCGCCAGCCACAGCGCACACAGGGTAGGCCACAGCAGCAATACGGTACCGATAGGCTTGTCCAGCCGTATCAGGCGGAAATACAGCGCCAGCTTGTTCATGGAAGACTCGATCTTGTTGAAGAGAAAGGTCGATTATCGCAAATAGTATGCAAATGTACTATTTTGACGCCTGGCCGCTAGGCTGCGTCTTCGCACAAGGGGGTAATGCCGGGCAAGTCGCAGCTGGCGATGGCTGCGCACAGGGCATCGATGGCGGCCTTGCGCGTAAAACTCTTGCGCCACAGCATCACCACCCTGCGCGATGGCACGGGGGCGGCGAAGGGCCGGTATTCGAGCATGCCCTCGGTGGCGTGCATATTGGCGACGGAGGCGCGCGGCAGCACCGTCAAGCCGATGCCGCTGGCCACCATGTGGCGGATGGTTTCCAGCGAGGAACCTTCAAACGTGCGCTGCATGCCGTTGCCGGGCGAGGAAAAACGCGCCATTTCGGGGCACACTTCCAGCACCTGGTCGCGGAAGCAGTGGCCATTGCCCAACAGCAGCATGGTTTCCGATTTCAAGTCTTGCGCGGCGATTTTTTCACGCGCGGTCCACGGATGCTGGCGCGGCATGGCAACGACGAACGGTTCGTCATACAGTTCCTGCATGGCCATGCCGTGGTCGGGCAGGGGCAGGGCCATGATGGCCACGTCCAGTTCGCCCTGGCGCAGCAATTCGAGCAGGCGAACCGTGAAGTTTTCCTGCAAAATCAAAGGCATTTGCGGCACCTGGTCTATCATGGCCTTGACCAGGGGGGGCAGCAGGTAAGGGCCGATCGTGTAGATTACGCCCAGACGCAGGGGGCCGGCCAGCGGGTCCTTGTTTTGTTTGGCGAGTTCCTTGATGGCGGCCGTCTGTTCCAGCACGCGTTCGGCTTGCGCGATGATCTGCGCGCCCAGGGGCGTGACGGAGATTTCCGCGCCGCCCCGTTCGAACAGGACCACGCCCAATTCGTCTTCGAGTTTCTTGATGGCCACTGACAGGGTGGGCTGGGCAACGAAGCAAGCTTCGGCGGCGTGGCCGAAGTGCTTCGCGCGCGCGACTGCAACGATATATTTCAGTTCAGTCAGTGTCATAGTTTGATTGAAACACAGGAAGTACTTACTTGCAATGAATGAAAGGTGACGCGCACCTGAAACTGTGGCGCCGATGGCGTATTGTAGCGGATCGCCCCCTATAATGCGGGGCCGGGCAGCGAAGGCAGAGGGCTGCCGGCGCTGGCGGCGGCAGGCAAGTCGATAGCCACGCCTGAGCGTGACCAACTTTAACCCAACGAGAGATATCCATGCCTGATTTTGAAAACAAACTGTGCGGCCGTGAGGAATTGCGCGCCCGCGCCGCAGCCTTGCCGAAACCGGTGGTGGTGACGAATGGCGTGTTCGACATTTTGCACCGCGGCCACGTGACGTACCTGGCGCAGGCGCGCGCGCTGGGCGCCTCGCTGGTGGTGGCCGTGAATACCGATGCATCGGTGAAACGTCTGGGCAAGGGCGACGACCGTCCCCTGAACAGCTGCGAAGACCGCATGGCCGTGCTGGCTGCGCTGGAAGCGGTGAGCCTGGTGGTGCCGTTCTCGGAAGACAGCGCCCTGGAAGTGGTGCAGGAAATCGAACCGGAAATCTATGCCAAGGGCGGCGACTACGACATGGCGGCCATCCCTGAAGGCAAGGCCGTGCTGGCGTATGGCGGCCAGGCCGTGGCCATCGATTTCGCGCACGACCGCTCGACCACCAAGCTGCTGACGAAAGTGCGCACGCAGCAGGGCTGAGGAACGCCGTCAATGTTTCCATACAGATAAAAAGACGTTACTATGAGAACTGCCAGGGTTGCGACCTCGTTGCGTCAGCCCCAGCACCCGTTACACCGCCTGATAGGCATTGCTAGTCATAGAAAATACATGGATCTTAAAACTTCTGGGGATTGGGCCGTGCCCTCCGGCGTCTGGTACGTCGACGACGATGGCGCGTGGAGCATGCAGCGCAGCGCGGACGGCCAGAACGTCTCGCCCCTGCTGAGCCAGGCCGATATCGGCCTGCTGATGCACGCGCGGCGCCTGCCGGCTGCCGCCGGCGCGCCCGTGCGGCTGTTTCCGCCTGAGTTCTCGTTCGATCCCGCCTCGGGCGCGGCCTTGCAGGTGCCGCCAGACACGGCCGTCGTGCCGCCCTGGGTGCCGCCTTTCGGCGCGCAGCCTGTCCGCGATGTGCCACCGGCTGGCGCGGCCGGCTTGCGCCAGGCCAGCGTGCCCCTGAAGCTGGCGGACCAGCGCGTGCGCGAAGAGCATGCGCAAGCCGATGCCTCGCTGCCCATGCCGCCACCGGGCGAATACGAATTCTTTTCCGCCCGCTTCGGCACCAGCGCGCCCGCGCTGCTGGCGCTCGATCCGCGCAAGGCCGTCTTGCACGCCTGGCTGCCCGCCTCGAAACTCTGGCTGGCGCTGGACCCCGACTATGGCAGCCTGCTGGCCGAATCGGATCTGGCCCACGGCGCCTGGCGCGCCGAGCTGGTGCCGGAGTTCAACAGTGTGCTGGTCTTGCCGACCAGCCATGGCCTGGCCTGCATCCGTCCCGACGTGCCTTCGCTCACTTACGTGGTCGAGCATGTGGGCGGCGCGCCGTGTGTGGCCGCGCCTGTCTGGTTCCAGAATCGTTTGTGGGCGCCCTTGCGCGACGACGATGGCCGCATCCGCTTCGTCAATCTTGACGCGCAACAAAAGTCGGGCAGCGACGTGCTGCTCGACGGCGTCGTGGACCTGGGTGCCGTCGGCGCGCCCGTGGCCTACAACCGCATGGCCGTGTGGCCTTGCGCCAACGGCCAGTTGCGCTTGCAGCTGCAGCCCGATGGCAACGTGGCCGCGTCGTTTACGCCCTGGCCGGAAGGGCTGGTGCCGCACTTCGAATTCGGCAGCCCTTACCTGTCGCGCGACGGTGGCCTGTGGCAACTGTGCTTTGAAAGCCGCCGCGGCACCTATGTCTATGTGAAATTGGGCGGCCAGGTCGAGAAGGCCGACGCGCTGGCGCCGCGCCTGTGTTCGGGCAGCTTCAATTACCGCTTCGCCACCAAGCTGAAAACGGCGCCTTGGGAAGAGCCGGAACACGGCGACGATGGCGGCAAGAACCAGGCCGTCATGCCACTGCTCGAATCGAGTGCTGGCAACAGCGTGTTTGGCGTGAAGTTTGCCACCAGCGCCGGCCTGTCCAGCGTACTGCGCTCGAACGAGCGCCTGGCGGCCCAGCTGGTGCAGGACGATGAATTGCGCGAAACTGTGTTTCATACCTTTGCCGTCAGCGAGCCGTGGCGCGTACGCCTGTTTGTCCATGAAGGCACGCTGTGGGCGTATCATCCGCTGCTGTCGCGCATCGATGGCTGGGCCTTGCAGGCATGAAGGCGCGCTTACTGAGCGTGGCCTGCGTCGCGTTGTTCAGCGCTGCCGCCGCGCACGCGGCCGGCATCCAGCAAGCGTTTCTGGTGCAAAATTCGGGCTGGATGGAGCCGTTCTACACGGATGAACACTCGCAACTGAAAGCCCTGGTGGGTGCCGTGGCGCAGGCCGCCACGAGCCCGTCCGATAAAGTCTACACGCTGGCCTTCAGCCAGAGCAGCGGCAGCAATGTGTCGCCCGCACTGATCGGGCAGGGACAGGGCGGCGCCGGCGTGGCGGGCCAGCTGGCCAGTCTGGGCCTGGCGCGCAAGAGCGCCGGCGGCGCGCTGGCCGACACGGATTTCCAGGAAGCCGTGACCAAAACCATCACGGGGCCGTTCCAGTCCGCGTCCGGCATCGTGTGGATCTTTACGAATAACAAGAACAGCCCGAACAACGACAGCCAGACGGCCGAGCGCAACCGCGACTTCTATCGCTTGCTGCATCTGGAACCGTCGATCACCAAGACCTTGGTGTTTCCGCTGCGCATGCCCGTGCAGGGCAAGCTGTACAGCGCCAAGGGTTTGATGGTGTACGCGCTCGCGTATGGCCAGCCCGCGTCCGAGGCGTTGACCCGCATCCTGGCCGAAGGGCGGCTGTCGCAAGTGCTGACGCGTCCGCCCGCGCGCTTGAAACCGGTGGACCAGGATGCCGTGCGCATCGTGCCCCAGTCCGTCAAGAACAGTCCCAACGTGCACGCCAGCCTGGGCCGTGACGGGCGCACCATCGTGCTCGACGTCGATGCGGCGAACCTGGTGCCGCAAGTGGTGCTGCAGGCGTCCTTGCAAAACATGTTTTTCCCGTACGTGATCGACAGCGCCACGGTGCACGCCAGCCTGGCGGGCCAGAACGCGCCGCTGCACGTTGCGCCAGATCAAATCCGCCAGTTGCAGCCGGGCGCCAGCCAGGCCGTGCAGGTACAGTTTGCGTTGCCGATGGCGCAGATTCCCTCGCCGTGGTCGGCGCAGGCGATCGCTGCCATGGGCAAGCAAGTGATGCTGCCGATGCAGGCGCAGGTGGGCCTGTCGGAACAGCGGCTGGCGCTGGCGCCCAGTTTTGGCAAGGATTTGCAGGAACTGTTCCCCGGTGACCCGATCTCAAGCATGTTCACGCCACCCGACAGCGTGCGCGCCTCGCAGGCGACGATCCCGCTGCTGGTGCGCATCCAGTATCCGCTGCTGCCCGTGCTGGTGATATTGGGCGGCGTGCTGGCGCTCGTGCTGGGTCTGCTGGCGCTGGGTTTGTTGGGTACGCGCGCCACGCGCTACAAGGTGATGGCTGACGGCGTGCAGCGGCAAGTGTTATTAAAACCATTCAAAAGCGTACAGATCCGCGATGATAACGGCCGCGATATCGGCGAACTCAAGCGTGGCCTGGGCAAGCCGGCCGTCGTGCGCGTGGCCGAAGGCCATACCTTGAGCCTGGCCTGACAAGTATTTCTTTTTAAACTATTCAAACCCATCAGAGGCATACCATGGCGCAAGACACTCCAAAAGACAACGCAGGTTTTACCTTACCTGCCCCGGTATCGGCCCCGGCATCCGCGCCGCCCGCTGCCGATGCAGCGGGCGCATCAGCGTCCGCCACCACGGCCACCACCGAGCCTGCGCCTGCGCTCGATCCGGCCAGCACCACCGATACCTCGTCGCGCGACACCCTGGTCGGCGGCGTGGTGCTGTTGCTGCTGTTCATCGCCTTTTTCTTTGCCAAGAATGCCTATGCGAATGGCCTGGTGGCCAAGCGCGTGCCGCCGAACAAGGCCAATGCCTCGGGCTGGTGGCTGTTCATCTTCCTGGCCAGCCTGGCGACCGGCGTCGTGCTGGCCGCCGTGAACGCGCATAAATTCCTCGCGCCACTGTTCATGGGACCGCTGGTGCTGGTGGGCCTGGTTGCGTTACTGTTGACCTTTACATCGAGCCGCCGCTAAGCCGCACGCCGTCGTACGCATCATCGAAGGAATCACCATGGCAGAGAACCTGAACCAAACCATCCCCGGCGGCGCCAGCGAGCGCAAGCAGGACAAGATCATCGAACTGCGCCCGACACTGTTCATCGGCATCGGCGGCACGGGCATGCAGGTGCTGATGCGCGTGCGCCGGCGCATCCTCAACACCCTGTGGGGCGGCGCGGGCAAGCGCACGCGCATCGAGGGCTTGGCCGATTTTCCCATCGCGCAATTCATCCATTTCGACCTGGATAATGGCGCCGTGATCGAGAGCGGCGAATCGCAGGCGAAGGACTTGCAGTTCGACCAGGTGAAGTTCACGGACGATGACAAGGTGGTCGAATCGTTCGACATGGACAAGTACAGCCGCGATGAAGATTCTCTGGAGAAATATCCGCACATCAAGGAATGGCTGCCGCTGACGCCGCAGCGCATCCGCGAACTGCGTTTCGACATGAGCAGCGGCGCCGGCCAGATCCGCGCCGTCTCGCGCCTGTATTTCTTCGACAAGTATGCGAAGATCCGCGACAAGATCCGTTTGAAACTGAAAGCACTGAAGGCGGGCCTGTCGCACGAGCGCCAGCTGGCCGAGCTGGGTTTACGCATGGAAACGAACCGTTTCCGCATCGTCATCGTCGGCTCCGTCGCAGGTGGCACGGGTTCCGGCTCCTTCCTCGACATGGGCTTGCTGGCGCGCTGGCTGGCACGCAGCGAGGTGGGCGCGGCCGACGTCGAGCTGATGCTGTTCTTGCCGACCGGCTACACCAAGGCCAACAAGGACCGGGTCGAGGCCAACGGCTATGCGGCGCTGATGGAGCTGGAATCGGCGATGATGGGCAACAAGGGCTATGTGGGCCGCTGGGATGCGTATGACCGTCCCGAACTGACGCGCGAGCCCTACAGCGAGGTGTATCTGATCGATTCGGGCAATCTTGCCCAGCAGCACACCAAGGATGTCAGCGACGTCTACCACATGGTGGCCGACTCGCTGTTCGAGGATTTCGCCTCGGCCGACTTTGCGCGCGCCAAGCGCTCGATCGCCGTCAACCAGGCGCAGCACAAGAATTCGCTGTATAACGCGCCCGTGCCGCAAGACCGCTTCGGCGACATGCGCCTGTATTTCTCGAAGCGCTTTTCCTCGTTCGGCATGGCCGTGCTCGATACGCGCCAGGAAGCGGCGCGCGACGAACGGGCCCACCGCTGGGCCGGCGCCATGCTGCAAGCGTTCTTTGGCGTGGGCGGCACGGATGCGGGCGCCAACCGCGCCACCGATACGCAGCGCGATAATTTCCTGGCTGCCAATATGTTCCTGAAGGGCACGCCGTTCAGCGATTTCCCCGAGTTTTCCGACAAGAGCATCGAATTGAAGCGCTCCAGCGGCGATTTCATCGATTTCCGCATCGTCGATGAATTGCTGGAAGACCGCCATGGCCACTTGCTGGCCGGCGTGGAAAACCGGGTCAACACGCGCATCAACGATATCCGCACGGGTTTTGACCGCAGCGAATGGCCGGCGCAGGTGCGCGACGCCATGAAACACCTGGAACGCGACGCCGTGCGCGACCAGGATTCCACGGCCGATACGACGGAAGACCGCATCAGCAAGCGCCGCCGCGAAGTGCTGGACGACGTCAAGAAAGTCGTGCGCGACCAGTTGTATGGCTATCTGGATAATAAAGAGTTCGGCGGCCTGGAATACGTGCTGTCGCTGGTGGAACAGATCAAGGACCGCATCGAGGCGCCGGGCAGCGGCTTGACGGCGCAGATCGGCAACAATGCCGAGCGCTACCGCGAGATCAAGGAAGCCGTGCGTTCACGCGAATACGAGCGCCTGCTGAACAATCTGGAACAGACGCGCAGCACCTTCGGTTTCCTCAGCAATGGCGAAAAGCAGGCGGGCGTGGTGATGGACCATTTGCGCACGGAAATGGCGAATGCGCTGAAATTCCATCTGCGCGCCAAGGCGGCGGACGAGTCCGCCATCCTGCTGGGCGAATTGTCGCGCTGGCTGGGCAACCGGGTCGGCGTCGATGCGCAAGGCCGCGCGCAGTGGAATGGCCTGGTGGGCGAGCTGCAAACGGGCCGCGAAGGCGTGCTGGCCATGCTGGCGGAACTCAAAACGGCCAATACCATCTTGCAAAAGGACCTGGACAAGGAACACGCGACCCTGATCGTCATTCCCGTCACGGAAAAAGACATCGCGCTGCCATCGGCAGCCACCTTGCGCCAGTGGGCCGATGAAGCGTTCAAGGACATGGGCGGCTCGAAAGCGCTGTTCCCCATGCTGGCCGAACCGGCGCAGCGTGGCTTGATCCTGGCCAAGGTCACGCGCATGGCCGAGAACATGATCGCCACGGCGGGCCTGGTGGAAGGGGTGACGAGCACGCCCGACCCCCTGTTCGAGGCGCTGGAACAGATGGATGTATCCGAACGCCTGGACCGTTTCCGCAAGCTGCTGGCTTGCTCCATGCCGTGGATCGACGCCAATATGGCGGGCGACTTCACGGTCGTGTCGGACCAGTTCAAGTGCGTGATCGGCGTGGCCAACGCGGCCGCCTTCAAGGCGAAGTTCGGCGCCGAGCTTGAATCGTGCGTGCCGACCCAGGTGGGCATCACGGTGAGCCAGCTGGAAATCGTCGAAACGGGCATCCGCGGGCGCGCCGTCTGCTATTGCGAATTGGCCGGCGTGCCGATGACGGTGCTGCGCGGCCTGGAAGGCTGGCGCACCAGTTACCGCAAGGAAGGCGACAATGACAAGGCGCCGACCCACACGCACATCGATCCGACGCAATTCACGCATCCGATCGCGCCGAACACGGACGAGATGAAACGCCTGGCGGAAGATTTCGGCGAATTCCTGCAAGCCATCATGCTGGGCATACTGACGCGCCACACGGGCCGGGTCGTGCCGCCGGGCCAGTACCAGTTTGCCGTCGAACCGGGTGATTTGCGCCGCATCGGCAATGAACGGGCCATCCGCCAGAACGGCATGCCCGCCTCGTACGAGAAAAATATCGCCCTGCGCATCGAAGAAAAACTCGCTGCGCTTGATGCCGTGCAGACGGCGGCCCTGGCGGCGCTGGCAAAATACTATGAACGGGGCGTGTATGCACCGAAGCTGGTGGCGCAGGCCGATGGTTCGCAGCTGCCGTATATCGGCTTTGGCAGCGCCATTTCCGCCGAGGTGGGCGCGCGCTTGCGCGATTCTGCACGCCGCAAAGGCATGGCCAGCGATGAGCTCGACCGTACGGTGCAAACCTTGTTGGGACGCCTGAAGGAATGGGCGAATGTCATCGGCGACTCCGACAGCGATGCCTATGACTGGGAGGTGCGCGAGCCGGAAGCGGATGGCCAGCCCCGTCTGAAATATGCGATCAAGGGGGAAATGCTGGAAGCGGGGCGCCTGGAGCAATTGTTGCGCCCGGCCAGTGCGGCGGCCGCTCCCGTGGCGCCGGTGTTCGGCATGGCGCCGCCACCGCTGGGCGGCATGCCGCCGCCTTTGGTGGAATATCAGTATTTCCTGGGCATAAACGGCCAGCAGCAGGGACCGTTCACCGGCCAGCAGATCGTGCAGTACGTGCAGGCGGGGCAAGTCGCACCAAGCACCACCAAGGTGTGGCGCGCCGGCTTGCCGGCCTGGGCCGACCTGGCCCAGTTCGCCGAACTGGCGCCTTTGTTCCTCAGCGCGCCGCCACCGTTGATGCCGCCGCCCCTGTGAACGCTGGAATGACGTTGGAATGAAGGATTAGTTTTGGATATCTGCATCAAATGTAAGGGCGGCCTGTTCAGTGCTGTCAGCCATTGCCCGTACTGCGGTCACGCCGTGGCTGGCGCGGCCAAGCCAGCGGCGGCCGTGCGGCCACCGCTGCCACCTGTGCCCGCGCCTATGCCAGTAGCGCCGCCCGTGGCGCCCAAGCCGCCGCCCGTGCCGGTGACACCGGCGCCTGCGCCGAAAGCACCGCCGAAACCGGCGCAGCCGCAGCCGCAGCCGCAAGCCGCGCCGAAGCCTGTACCTGCCCCGGCGCCAGCCCCGGCCGCACCGGTGCCGCCGTCACCGCCGCGCAAGTGGCTGCGCTGGCTGGGCGGCATCGCCGTGCTGGCGATCGTCATCGTCTACATGAATGGCAAGCCGGGCGGCAAGAACGATGCGGCGTGCAATGACGCCATCGACAGCGGCTTGAAATTGGTGGCAAATGGCAGCCTGGATGGCGCCCGCCAGAAGCTGGCGACGGCGAAAAATGTCTGCACGGGCAAGTCCAGCGCCAAGGCGGACGATTTGCAGGCGGCGATCGGCAAGGCGGGCGCCGCATCGGGCAGTTGCCAGCGCGGCGTGCGCGCCATCGAGCGCGCTATTGATGGACATCAATTGCAGAGCGCGGCCAGCGGCATCGCCGCGCTCGACGTCGATTGCGCGGGCGCTGCCAGCGTGGATTCCTTGCGCAAGCAGCTGGCGCGCCAGCAGGCGGCAGCCGCGTCGGTGCTGGTGGGAGTACGCCAGGCGCTCGATGACAAGGATGCGGCAGCGGCAAGGAATGGCATCGCCCGGCTGGAAGCGATCGACCGCGAAGCGCTGGAATTGCCGCAGTTGAAGGCCGATGTGCAAGCGCTGTCGGCGGTCGCGGCGCCTGCGCCCGCGCCCGTTTCAGCACCGGCACCGCTGGAAACGACAGCGGCCCGCAGCGTGCCAACGGAACCGGCGCCCGTGCGCGCGGTCGAACGTTCAGCGGTGGCCGAACGCCGTCCGCTGGAAACGTCGCCCGTCGATAGCGGCGCGGCCATGCGCAACGAGATGGCGCAAGCGTTCCTGCGCGACGCCGAGCGTTCTTTGTTGGAAGGCAAGTTCGATGCGGCCAAGACGTATCTGGAAAGTGCGCGCCGCGTCGATCCCGGCAATGCGCGCATCGACAACCTGTCGCGCCGCATCCGCGAACGCGAACGGCAAGTGCTGCAGACGGAAACAACGATCAATTAGTTATCAGGGGGCACCATGCTCAATCACACCACCTTGCGCGCCACCGCCGCACTGACCATCGCCGCCATGCTGGCCGGCTGCGCCACGGCACCGATGAATCCGAACGGCGTGCGTCAGGACGCTTCCTATCCGCAAGGCGGTACCCAGGTGGCCACCGATGAAGACCCGTGCAGCGTGGGCACGTCGGCGGCGGCCGGCGCGGCCGTGGGGGCACTGCTGGGTGCGCTGGCGGGCGGCAAGAATGGCGCGCTGAAGGGCGCGGCCATCGGCGGCGGCCTGGCGGCGGCCGGCTGCCTGGCGATCAATGTCAATTCACGCCAGACCAAGACGGCGGCGCAGGCGGACCGCGACTATATCCGCGCACGCGGCGCGCTGCCGCGCGAGCCGCAAGTGGTGTCGTACACGCCGCAGCTGAGCGCGTCGACCGTCAAGCGCGGCCAGCCGTTCAAGGTTCATTCGGTGGTGGAGCTGGTCAACGGCAGCGCGCAAAGCGTCAACGACGTGCGCGAAGAGCTGGTGGTGCTCGATCCGCAGGGCCAGCCATTCAAGTCCGGCTCGAAGGCCTTGGCGAGCAGCAACAAATCGGGCGGGCGCTTTGAAAACTCGTTCGAGCTGACCTTGCCGGCCGGCGTGTCGCAGGGCATCTATGGCGTCAAGACGAATTTATATGTCAACGGCAAGCTGGCCGCCACGCGCGACCTGCGCACGCAGCTGGTGATGCTGGAGGCGGACGGCGCCGCGCCGCAATTGGCGCAGCGTTAAGCCCCGCCCTGATACCCATGCTGGCGCCACGCTTCATACACGACGACGGCCACCGTATTCGACAAATTTAAACTGCGGTTGTCGGGGCGCATCGGCAGGCGGATGCGTTGCTCTGCCGGAAAGCCGTCGCGCAGGGTGGGATCGAGGCCTTTTGTTTCCGAGCCGAACACGAACACGTCGCCCGGCAAGAAGGCCACGTCGCCGAAAGGGCGAGAGCCGCGCGTGGTCATGGCGAACATGCGGGACGGGTCGGGCTGGGTGTCGGCCAGGAACGCTGCCCAATTCTTGTGCACCTTCATCTTGGCGTAGTCGTGGTAATCGAGGCCGGCGCGCTTCATCTTGGCATCGTCGAGCGGAAAGCCCAGTGGTTCGACCAGGTGCAACTGCGCGCCCGTGTTGGCGCACAGGCGGATGACGTTGCCCGTATTGGGCGGGATTTCAGGTTCTACCAAAACAACGTGAAACAAAATGCTCTCCTTGGGGCTAAATCTAATATATATGTAGCTAATCTATCTAATGCGGCGGCGTGCGTGCCACCACCAATATGCTGACCCTGGCCGCCCCCGCGTGCTTGCAGGCTGCGGCTAGCGCGTTGACGGTGTGGCCGCTGCTCATCACGTCGTCGACGATGCCGACATGGCATCCTGGCAATAACGGCGCATGGTCCGGCGCGATGGCGAATGCGTGCGCCAGGTTGGCTTGCCGCTCCTGCGGCGCCACGCTGCTTTGCGCCCGCGTGTCGCGCACGCGCAGCGCCAGGCGGGGCTGCAAAGGGACGTCCAGCAAGCGCGCCAGCGGGCGCGCGATTTCCAGCGCCTGGTTAAATCCCCGTTCGGCCAGCCGGGCCGGGCCCAGCGGGACTGGGCACAGCAGTTGCGGCGCTTCCCACGTTTGTTGTTGCTGAATGGCAACATGCAGCAGTTCTGCCAACAGGGGCGCCAGCGCCAGGCGCGCGCCGAATTTCAGCTGCAGCAGCAACTGGTCGACGGGCGCCGCATAATCAAACGCCGTGACGGTGGCGTCATATGCGGGCCTGTGGCGCACACAGCGTCCGCACAGCAGCGCCACCTCGATGTCCGCGAGCGGGTTGGCGCACTGGCGGCAGCGATGGCGCAGTTGCCCCCGTCCTTGCCCCAGATACTGCGCGCGGCAGGGCGGGCACAGCACTTGCGGGCAGCCGATGCCGCACAGCGCGCATTGCGCTGGCAGCAAGGTGGCGCCCAGCCACTGGCGCAGCGCCTGCCAGGCCGCATCAAGGCGGGGCTGGGTGGCGGTCCGCATCGCGATGGCGTCGTTCCATGTACACTGCCGACATTATCTCACCTCACCGGTTTCAACATGCCAGTTCCCGCCAATCCACCCAAAATGAGTGCGCCCATCGATGCGGTGCAAGTACGCGATTTCTTTTCCCGTCCCGCGCGCGTCGCGCCGTCCGATTTCCTGCGCCGCGAAGTGTCGGCACGCATGCACGAGCGCCTGGAGCTGGTGAAAATCACTCCCTTGCGCGTGCTCGACGCCGGCTGTGGCCCGGGCGCGGACCTGGCGCAGTTGCACAAGGATTATCCCGCCGCGCAGATTATCGGTCTCGATGCAGCGCAAGCGATGATGCAGGCGGCGCGCATGCCCGCGTCGAAACTGGCCAGCCTGAACCAGTTTCTCAGCAAACTCTTGCCTGCCAAAGCGGGCGTGGATTTGCTGTGCGGCGACCTCGGTGACTTGCCGCTGGCACAGGGCAGCATCGACCTCGTGTGGTCCAACCTGGCGCTGCACTGGCATGCCCAGCCCGACCGCGTGTTTGCCGAATGGCGGCGCGCGCTGCGCCTCGATGGCTTGCTGATGTTTTCCTGTTTCGGTCCCGACACCTTCCGCGAAGTGCGCGATGCCTTTGCCGAGGCGGATTTATATCCGCACGCCTTGCCTTTTGTCGACATGCACGACTTTGGCGACATGCTGGTCGAGACGGGTTTTTCCACGCCCGTGCTGGACATGGAAATCATTACGGTGACCTACGACACGGCGGAAAAACTGCTGGCGGACGTGCGCGCCTTTGGCGGCAACCCGCTCACCACGCGCCGGCGCGGCCTGATGGGCAAGGCGGCCTGGCAGCGCATGCTGGCCGCGCTGGAAAAGATGCGCCGTCCCGACGGCAAGCTGGGCCTGAGTTTCGAGGTCATCTATGGTCACGCCTTCCGTCCCGCGCCGCGCGTGACGCGCAATGGCGAAGCCATCATCCGCTTCGATTTGCCGCGCAAACCCAAATAAAACGGCAAAGAAACCGACACTTGGTCGCCATCCGCGCATGGATGTTGCGGCAACCGTTGCAAAGCGCGCGGCGGCCAGCAGAAGGGCACGCACAAAGCCGATTATTGCTTGATGGATTCAAGTTTACTTGACTATAATCGTTGACTGTTTGTCAGCTTGCTAAGTAGAAAAAACAAGGGCTGCATACAAAATAAAAAAAACAAAGCAAGACTTATTCGAAGTTACTGCATTAGTATAGTAACCATCTTCCACACGAGGCCATTTCAAGGTGGGGAAGAAAAACAGGGTTCCAGCATGGTTGCGCGCCGCCGTTTTGCTGCCGCAGCCAGCATGGAATTCGCTGGTGCTTGACGCACATGGCCGTATTCTGGCCGTGTTGCTTTCATGGAGGAGCGGCAGCGGTCCAGTACGGAGAAATCCGCAGCCGTTTAAAATATCATTATTTTTGGGTGGTTGGGGAAAACATGACACATGCAAAGCGACTTCAATCGTTGCTGCTCGGGCTGTCTTTGACAGCGTTTGGCATCGGGCGATGGGCCACGGCGGCACCGGCTGCCAGCACCTATCCCGGCACCGGCGGTCCCGTGCCGTTCGAAATGAATCTGCAACCGCCGGCGACGCAGATCGCCCATGAAATCTACGATTTGCACACCCTGATGATGATCATCTGTCTGGTGATCTTCGTGGCCGTGTTCGGCGTCATGTTCTATTCCATCTTCAAGCATCGCAAGTCCCTGGGCCATAAACCGGCCACCTTCCACGAAAGCACCACCGTCGAGATCGCCTGGACCGTCGTGCCTTTCCTGATCGTCATCGGCATGGCCCTGCCTGCCACGCGCACCGTGGTGGGCATGAAGGATACCTCGAACGCCGACATCACCATCAAGGCCACCGGCATGCAGTGGAAATGGGGCTATGACTACCTGAAAGGCGAGGGCGAAGGCATTTCCTTCCTCTCCAACCTGGCCACGCCGCGCTCGCAAGTGGGGGCGCCTGGCGTGCCGCCGACGGAAAAACGCGGCGAAAACTACCTGATCGAAGTCGACAACGAAGTCGTCGTGCCGGTCAACAAGAAGATCCGCGTGGTGCTGACGGCCAACGACGTCATCCACGCCTGGTCCGTGCCCGCCTTCGGCGTCAAGCAGGATGCGATTCCCGGCTTCGTGCGCGACACCTGGTTCAAGGCCGACCATATCGGCACCTTCCGCGGCAATTGCGCCGAGTTGTGCGGCAAGGAACACGCCTTCATGCCCATCGTCGTCAAGGTCGTCTCGGCAGATGATTACAAGGCCTGGGTTGATGTAAAACAAAAGGAAATGGCGGCATTGGCTGATGATCCAAGCAAGGTGTGGACCATCGATGAATTGAAGGTCAAGGGCGAGAAAGTGTATGCGGCCAACTGCGTGGTCTGCCACCAGGCGACAGGCAAGGGCGTGCCCGGTGCGTTTGCGCCGCTGGACGGCTCGGCCGTCGTGAACGGTCCGAAAGCGGATCAGATCCATGTCTTGCTGAACGGGCAAAAGAGCGGCAAGTATCCCGCCGAGATGCCAGCCTGGAAACAGCTGTCCGACACGGAAATTGCCGCAGTGATCACTTACACGCGTAATTCCTGGTCGAACAAGGCCGCAGAGAACATCGTTCAACCAGCCGAAGTCGTGGCTGCACGCAAGTAATTAGGAGCCGTACATGAGCACTAGCACTAGCACCTTGGACCACGCCGGTCACGACCATGCCCACGACCACCCGACCGGCTACCGCCGCTGGCTGTTTGCCACCAACCACAAGGATATCGGTACCCTGTACCTGTGGTTCTCGTTCATCATGCTGCTGTCGGGCGGCGTGCTGGCCCTGATGATACGCACGGAACTGTTTCATCCAGGCTTGCAATTTTTCCACCCTGAATTCTTCAATCAACTGACCACCATGCATGGCCTGGTGATGGTGTTTGGCGCCATCATGCCGGCCTTCGTCGGCTACGCCAACTGGATGATCCCGCTGCAAGTGGGCGCATCCGACATGGCCTTCGCCCGCATGAACAACTTCTCGTTCTGGCTGCTGCCACCGGCCGCGCTGCTGCTGGCCACGTCTTTCCTCGTGCCGGGCGGCGCCACGGCCGCCGGCTGGACCCTGTATGCGCCGCTGTCGACGCAGATGGGCCCTGGCATGGACATGGCGATTTTTGCCATGCACCTGATGGGTGCCTCGTCCATCATGGGTTCGATCAACATCATCGTCACCATCCTGAACATGCGCGCCCCCGGCATGACCCTGATGAAAATGCCGATGTTCTGCTGGACCTGGCTGATTACCGCCTATCTGCTGATCGCCGTCATGCCCGTGCTGGCCGGCGCCATCACCATGACCCTGACGGATCGCCATTTCGGCACGTCCTTCTTTAACGCGGCTGGCGGCGGCGACCCGGTCATGTACCAGCACATCTTCTGGTTCTTCGGCCACCCCGAGGTCTACATCATGATTCTGCCGGCCTTCGGCATCGTCTCGCAGATCCTGCCCGCGTTTGCCCGCAAGCCATTGTTCGGCTATGCCTCGATGGTCTACGCTACCGCTTCCATCGCGATCCTGTCCTTCATCGTCTGGGCGCACCACATGTTTACCACCGGCATGCCGGTGACCAGCCAGCTGTTCTTCATGTATGCGACCATGCTGATCGCCGTCCCCACGGGCGTGAAAGTGTTCAACTGGATCGCCACGATGTGGAAGGGTTCCATGACGTTCGAAACGCCGATGCTGTTCTCGGTGGGCTTCATCTTCGTCTTCACCATGGGCGGTTTCACGGGCCTGATCCTGGCCGTGACGCCGATCGACATCCAGTTGCAGGATACCTATTATGTGGTGGCGCACTTCCACTATGTGCTGGTGGCCGGTTCGCTGTTTGCCCTGTTCGCCGGCTTCTACTACTGGTCGCCGAAATGGACGGGCCATATGTACAACGAGACGCGCGGCAAGATCCATTTCTGGCTGTCGCTGATCACCTTCAACGTGACCTTCTTCCCGATGCACTTCCTGGGCCTGGCCGGCATGCCGCGCCGCTACGCCGACTATCCGGCGCAGTTCACGGACTTTAATATGATCGCCTCGATCGGCGGCTTCGGCTTCGGCCTGATGCAGGTGTACTTCCTGTTCTTCGTGGTCTTGCCGACCATCCGCGGCGGCAAGGCTGCGCCAGCGAAACCATGGGAAGGCGCGGAAGGCCTGGAATGGACCGTGCCGAGCCCGGCGCCATTCCACACGTTTGAAACGCCACCGACCGTCAAGTAGTCATCGTTAATTAATGCCAGTGTCACGGGCCGGCGCAGCCGCCGGCCCCTTTGAATAGAGTGCCTGCCATGACCGAAGTGAAAACTGAGCGTAAAAAACCGAACAACCTGCGTACCGGGCTGCATGACCGAAGTGAAAACTGAGCGTAAAAAACCGAACAACCTGCGTACCGGGCTGATCCTGGCCGCCCTGGCGGCCTTCTTCTTCCTGTCCGTATTCGTCAAGCGCATGTGGCTCTGACGTGACGACGCCCCACCAACAGGAAACACGCGGCCTGAACCGCAAGATGCTGGGCAAGCTGATCGTCATTGCCGTGCTGATGTTTGGCTTTGGTTATGCCCTGATTCCCGTCTACAAGCAGATATGCGAAGTGATGGGCATCAACGTGCTGACGCAAAAAGATGGCACGGTGGCCTACGACAACAATACGCAGGTCGACACCACGCGCAGCATCACCGTCGAGTTCGACGGCAATGCGCAGGGGCCATGGCGCTTCCGCCCGACCGTCTCGAGCATGCAAGTGCATCCGGGCGAACTGGTGACCGTCATGTATGAAGTGGTCAACACGCAAAACCGCGTCGTCAACGCGCAAGCCATTCCCAGCTACGCGCCGCAGAGCGCCACGCCGCATTTCAAGAAGGTCGAGTGCTTCTGCTTCAAGCAGCAGACCTTGAAACCGCACGAAGCGCGGCAGATGCCGGTGGTGTTCTTCCTCGATCCGGCCTTGCCGAAAGAGGTGAAGACCATCACCCTGTCGTACACGTTTTTCGAGATTGCCGGTCTGAGCCAGGCTCAGACGCCGGCTGTCCAATAGGAGAGTGCCATGGCCAAGCCAGACCAGCCGGAAAAAGCGTCGTTCCTGTATTCGCTGCGCGCCGTCGTGTGGTCATTCACGGGTCTGCGCCGCAAGAGCGATTTCGACACGGATTCGGTCAAGCTCAATCCCGTGCACATCGTCATCGCCGGCTTCCTGGTGGTCGCCTGCCTGATCGGCATCCTGATTTCAATTGTTAAATTCGTCGTTTTATAAATTATAAAAAACCACCCTATAAGTTTTTGAGGAGATGATGATGAGTTCCAACCACGCCGCCGTACCTTATTATTTCGTGCCCGGCCCGTCGCGCTGGCCCATGCTGGGCGGCGCCAGCCTGCTGCTGACCATGATCGGCGCCTCGGCCTGGGTCAACGACGTCTCCTGGGGCCCGTACGTGAATTACCTGGGACTGGCCGGCATCCTGCTGGTGCTGTACTTCTGGTTCGGCGACGCCATCCGCGAATCGGAGCAGGGCCTGTACAGCGAGCGTATCGATCACTCCTTCCGCTGGAGCATGAGCTGGTTCATCTTTTCAGAAGTCATGTTCTTCGCCGCCTTCTTCGGCGCGCTGTTTTACGCGCGCAGCATTTCCATGCCGTGGCTGGCCGACCTTGACCACAAGGTGATCTGGCCCGATTTCGCCGCCCAGTGGGGCAATACGGGCCCGGCCGGCACGGTGCAGGAATTTACCACCATGACGCCGTTCTGGATTCCGACCATCAATACGGCCTTGCTGCTGACGTCGGGCGTCACCCTGACCATCTCGCACCACGCGCTGCGCGCCGGCCACCGCGCCATGACGGCCCTGTTCCTGTTCGCCACCATCGTGCTGGGCGCCATCTTCATGGGCTTCCAGGTCTACGAGTACATGCACGCGTACAGCGAACTGAACTTGAAACTGACGTCCGGCATCTACGGCGCCACCTTCTTCATGTTGACGGGCTTCCACGGTTTCCACGTGACCCTGGGCGCCATCATGCTGTCCGTCATCCTGTACCGCGTGCTGAAAGGCCACTTTACGCCCGAGCACCACTTCGGCTTCGAAGGCGCCGCCTGGTACTGGCACTTTGTCGACGTCGTCTGGCTGGGCCTGTACGTGGTCGTGTATTGGTTATAATGGCGGGGCAGGGCGCGCGCCGTTGAAGGGGGCGCCTGCAGCATGAAAAAAGCCGTACCGGGAGATCCTGGGTACGGCTTTTTTCTTAGCGTGAAGAATTTGCCAATCAGGCAAGAAGAAGCTTAATGTATGCCCGTCGGCTGGATATAGCCCAGATGATGCGCCAGCAGGATCAGCAAAAACAGGGTGATCGACAAGCCCACGCGCAAGGCCAGCGCCTGCACGGTGCGGTTGCTCTTGCCCTTGTCGCGCATGAGAAAGAACAGGGCCGAGCCCAGGCTGCCCAGGATCAGGATGAAGGCAATGGCAACGAGGATTTTCATGGATGGTAGCGCCCGGCTTGAGGAGGTTTCATTGTAATGCGTATCCGCTTCCATTTTAGATGGATTCCATTTGTTGTAATGCTGCTACTGGTGGCCCTGGGGGTCTCTCTGGCGCAATGGCAGCAGCACCGTGGCGATGAAAAAGTCGCCCGCGCCGCCCGGCTGGAAGCGGGCAACCTGGCCGCACCGCTGGCATTGACGGCCGCACCCCTGCTGCCGGCCGATGCGCAAGCGATCGAATACCGCCGCGTTACCGTGACGGGCCGCTTCGTGCCCGCCTGGACGGTGTACCTGGACAACCGCCCCTACAAGGGCCAGGCCGGCTTCCATGTGCTCACGCCATTCCAGATCGACGGTTCCGCCATGCACGTGCTGGTGGCGCAGGGCTGGTTGCCGCGCAACAATGCCGAGCGCACGCGCATTCCCGATTACGCCACGCCCACGGGCACGGTCACCATTACCGGCATCGCGCGCCTGAACGCGGGCCATGTGATGGAACTGGGCACGGCGCCGGCCCTGGCGCCGCACGCCATCGTGCAAAATGCCGATATCGGCCAGCTGGCCCGGGCCAGCGGCCTGGCCTTGCAACCCTTCCTTCTCGAACAAACAGCCGACCCGGCAGCGGCGCCAGCGGCCAGCACGCTTCCCGTGCGCGACTGGCCGGCGCCCGACCTGGGCGCCGACAAGCACCGCGGCTATGCCTTCCAGTGGTATGCACTGGCACTGATGGCTTTTTTATTTTTTGTCTTTACAGGATTTCGACGTGCAAACAAACAGCCCTGAAGCAACGCAAGACAGCCCCGAGAAACAGATGCAGAACAGCGGACGCTGGAAACTGCTGGCCGTGGTGGCCGTGTGCGCCTTTCCCATCATCGCATCGTATTTCACGTATTACATCATCAAGCCCACGGGCCGCAACAACTATGGCGCGCTGATCGACCCGCGTTTGCATCCGATACCCGAAGCCCAGCTGCAGGTGACGGAACTTGACGGCAAGGCGGCGCCATTGGCGCAATTCAAGGGCAAGTGGGTGCTGCTGCAAACGGGGCCATCCGATTGCCAGGAAGCATGCAAGAAGCAATTGTTTGACATGCAACAACTGCGCCTCATGCAAGGCAAGGAACGCGAACGCCTGGAACGGGTCTGGCTGGTGACCGATACCCAGCCGCTCGACACCCTGGTGATGCGCGAATTCGACGGCACCAGCATGCTGCGCGTGAACAACGACGCCTTGAAAGCGTGGCTGCCCGTGGAGGCGGGCGGCCAGACCAGCGACCATTTATATTTGATCGATCCGCTGGGCAACCTGATGATGCGCTTCCCGAAAGACGCGGACCCGAACAAGATCAAGAAAGACATCGCCAAGCTGCTCAAAGCTTCGGCGATCGGTTGAGGAGTCTGCATGCCGACGATGCATCTCTCCGCGCTGGCCCAGCTGGGCTTGACAGGTTTGCTGGTGGCGCTGCTACCGCTGACCATGGTCTGGGTGTCCGCGGACGCCAATAAATACCGCAAGCTGGTATGGATCGCCGTCTTTTTGACGGTCGACCTGATCATGTTTGGCGGCTTTACGCGGCTGTCCGATTCCGGCCTCGGTTGCCCGGACTGGCCCGGTTGCTATGGCTCGGCCAATCCTTTCCTCGCGCACGAGCACATCGTGGCGGCCGAAACCCTGATGCCGACGGGACCCGTCACGGTGGTCAAGGCGTGGATCGAAATGACGCACCGCTACCTGGCCATGGCCATCGGCGTCTTGATCGTGGCGATGATGGTGCAGGCGTGGCGCCAGTGGCGCAAAAGCAAACGGCAGGAATTCGCCCCGGCGCTGCCGACGGCGCTGTTCCTGTTCGTCTGCCTGCAGGGCGCGTTCGGCGCCTGGACGGTGACCTTGAAACTGCAGCCGGTGATCGTCACCATCCATTTGCTGCTGGGCATGGGCTTGCTGGCCATGCTGACGTGGCTGGGCGGGCGCCAGGATCATGCCGTCAAACCCTTGCTGCGCGCCGATGCGGATGCGTCCGTGCTGCGCCCCGTGCGCGTGCTGGCCGTCATGTCGCTGGTGCTGCTCACCGTGCAGATCGCGCTGGGCGGCTGGGTGAGCACCAACTACGCCACCCTGGCCTGCACGGATTTCCCCCTGTGCGGCGGCAAAGTCATTCCGGAGATGGATTTTGAACATGGTTTCCATCTGTGGCGCGAGCTGGGCAAGACGGCTGCCGGCCATTACTTGCCGTTTTCCGCGCTGACGGCCATCCACTGGGTGCACCGCAACTTCGCCTTCATCGTGCTGGCCGGTGTCGGCTATACGGTGCTGCGCGCATGGAAGCTGCCGTCCCTGCGCGGCACGGCGCGCTGGCTTGCGCTGGTGCTGGCCCTGCAGGCGGGCACGGGCCTGGCGACGATTTACCTGAGCTGGCCATTGTCGATTGCCGTGCTGCATAACGGCGGGGCGGCGCTGCTCGTGTTATTGCTGACCATGTTAAACTACAAGGCTAAATTCCAACTCGATGTTGCGCGCACTGTTCAGCGCGCTTGCGCCTCCGCGCCAGTGCCCTCGGCACCAGCCAGTCCTTCCCGTACCGCATAAATGACTACTCAGACCATCAGCCGTAAACCATCCCCCCGCATCGCCCAGTACTGGGCGCTGACCAAGCCGCGCGTGACGCAACTTGCCGTGTTTTGCGCCGTCATCGGCATGTTCCTGGCCAGCGAGGAGTTGCCGGACTGGCGCGCGGTGGTGTTCGGCACCCTCGGCATCTGGCTGCTGGCTGGCGCCGCGTTTGCCGTCAACTGCCTGGCCGAGCGCGAAATCGATGCGCGCATGGCCCGCACGGCACGCCGTCCCATGGCCATGGGTGACATCACGGTGAAACAGACGGTGGTGTTCGCGCTGGTGATCGGCGGCCTGGGCATGGCGATTTTGTACAACCTCGTCAATCCGCTGACCATGTGGCTGACCTTTGTCACCTTTGTCGGCTATGCCTTGATCTACACCATGGTGCTGAAACCGGCCACGCCGCAAAACATCGTCATCGGCGGCCTGTCCGGCGCCATGCCGCCCGCGCTGGGCTGGGCCGCCGTCGCCAATGACGTGCCGATGCAGGCGTGGCTGCTGGTCTTGATCATCTTCGTGTGGACGCCGCCGCATTTCTGGGCGCTGGCCATGTACCGCCGCGACGATTACGCGCGCTCGGGCTTGCCCATGCTGCCCGTCACGCACGGCATGCAATTCACGCAATTTCACGTCTGGCTGTACTCGATCGCGCTGGCCGCCACCACCTTGCTGCCGTTTGCCGTGCGCATGAGCGGCCTGATTTACCTGGCCTCGGCCGTGCTGCTCAATGCCGGCTTCCTGTATTACTCATGGAAGATGTACCGGCACTACACGGACTTGATCGCGCGCAAAGCTTTTACGTATTCCATCATTTACCTGGCATTGCTGTTCGCGGCCCTGCTGGTCGACCACTACATTCCCCTCGGCACATGAAAAAAACCCTGACCCTGTTGTTGGCGGCCGCCCTGGTCGCCGTCCTGGCCGGCTGCGGCAAGCCTGCCGCACCGAAGCTGGAATTCAAGAATACGGACGTGACGGGCCTCGGCTACGCGCGCGAGTTCGCGCTGACGGACCATACGGGCCACCCGCGCACCCTGGCCGACTACAAGGGCAAGCTGGTGCTGATGTTCTTCGGCTACACGCAATGCCCGGATGTGTGTCCGACCACCATGGCCGACATGGCGCAGGTGATGCAGGCAATGGGCCCGCAGGCGGACCAGGTGCAAGTGCTGTTCGTCACCGTCGACCCCGAGCGCGACACGCAAGCCTTGCTGGCGCAGTACGTACCCGCCTTCGACAAGCGCTTCGTCGGCCTGTATGGCGATGCGGCCGCGACGGCCAGGGTGGCCAAGGAATTCAAGGTGTATTACGCCAAGGTCGAGGGCGAAACGGATAGCAGCTACACGGTCGACCACACGGCCGGCACCTATGTGTTCGACCGCGAAGGCAAGATCCGCCTGTTCGTGCGCCACGGCGAAAAACCTGCCGCCATCGTGCACGATCTTAAACTTCTGCTATCCTGACCCGGTCGCGTCCCCGGGCGCCATCTTCAGGATTTGCAGTACATGGACAAACGTTTCGAGCCCCACGCCCGCCTGGCAGCCATCATCTTCTTGCTGATCGGCTGCTTTTTCGTCTTGCGGCCCTTTCTGGCCGCCATGCTGTTTGCCGCCTGCGTGGGCATTTCCAGCTGGCCCCTGTACCTGCTGCTGCTCGAGCGCCTGAAAGGCCGGCGCAACTGGGCGGCCGCCATCATGACCCTGTCCCTGGTGCTGGTCATCGTGCTGCCGCTGGCCCTCGTCACCTACAACCTGGCCGACAATGTCTCGCGCATTTATGAACAGTTGCGCACGGCGCTGGAATCGGGTGGCCTGCATCCGCCGGCCTGGCTGGCCAGCATTCCCGTGGTGGGCGAAACCATAGCCGGTTATCTGCAGCGTCTGCTGGAAGACCGCGAGGAATTATTGAATTTGGGTAAGACCATGCTGGAGCCGGCGCGCCATTTCCTCGCTTCCGGCGGCATCTTGCTGGGTACGGGCCTGGCGCAGACCAGCCTGGCCGTGTTTGTCAGCTTCTTCCTCTACCGCGATGGCCAGCAACTGAGCCGTGCCTTGATGACGGGCGCCGGCCGCATCATCGGCGACAGCGCGCCGGGCGTCGGCCTGACCATCAGCCGCACCGTGCGCGGAGTCATGTATGGCTTGCTGGGCACGGCGCTGGCGCAGGCGCTGGTGGCGGTGATCGGCTTTCTGATCGCCGGCGTGCCGGCCGTGGCGCTGCTGGGCGTGGCCACCTTCATCTTTTCGCTGATCCCCGTGGGCCCGCCCCTGATCTGGGGCGGCGCCGCCATTTGGCTGTTCAATGACGGCCAGACGGGCTGGGGCATCTTCATGCTGGTGTGGGGCGCACTGCTGATCAGCGGCGTGGATAACGTGGTCAAACCCATGCTCATCAGCCGCGGCAGCAGCTTGCCGTTTTTGCTGGTGCTGCTGGGCGTGCTGGGTGGCGTGCTGGCCTTCGGCTTCGTCGGCATTTTTATTGGCCCGACCTTGCTGGCGGTGTTGTACAGCCTGCTGCAAACGTGGACGGTGGGCGAGACCACCATGCCGCAGGGCAAAGATACGCTTACCTTGAAAAAAGACTAATCGCGTAAGTCCGCGTCGAGGTCGCGTTCCTGTTTCGGGATCACTTTGATGAGCACGATGCGGGGCCCGTTCATCTTCTTGACGACGATGTCGAAGTCGACAAAGGTGATGCGCTGGCCCTGCTTCGGGATATCCCCCAGCTTGACCATGATCAAGCCGCCCACCGATTCCACGTCGTCCAGCCCCAGTTCCTCGTTTTCGATATCGATGCCGAGGATGCGTTCGAGCGAGAAGATGGGCAGGCTGGCCTTGCCGATCAGGGTACCGTCGCTTTGCTTGAGCCAGTCGTTTTCATTGCGGCGGAATTCATCGCGGATTTCGCCGACCATGGCGCCGAGCAAGTTATCCAGCGTGATGAATCCCAGCGGGCGCTTGCCCTTCTCGCCGATCAGGGCGAAGTGGGGCGCGCCGTCGCGGAAGCGGCGGAACAGTTCCAGCGCCGGCGTGCGCGCGGAAATGATGTCCACCGGACGTAAAAACGGCGTGAGCGAGGTGATCGGTTTGCCCGCCTGCTGGGCAAAGAACAGGTCTTTCAGGTGCACCACGCCCAGCACATCGTCTTCATTCGTGTCGAAATAAGGGTAGCGGCTGAAGCGGTTGCGCAGCACCGTGTCGAGGTTTTCTTCCACGCTGTTTGACGCGTACAGGGCGATCACTTCATTGATCGGGCGCATCAGATCCGACACCGTCATTTGTTCGAAATCGAGCGATTGCGCCAGGATGTTGCGCTCGTCGCGCGTAAATTTTTCGCCCGGCTGACTGGTGCGCAGGATCAGTTTCAGCTCATCGGACGAGTAATGCGCATCGTGGCCGCCCTTGCCGGACAGGCCCGCCATGCGCAGCACCCAGTTGGCGCTGGCGTTGAGCAGGTAGATGGCCGGGTACATGGCCCAATAGAAACCATACAGGGGAATCGCGCTCCACAGGCCGACGGCTTCCGGGTTGCGGATGGCCATCGATTTGGGCGCCAGTTCGCCCACGACGATGTGCAGGAAGGAAATCACGCTGAAGGCCAGCACGAAGGAAATGCCGTGTATCAGTTCTTGCGAGGTGAGGCCGATGGCGCCGAATACGGGTTCGAGCAGGCCGGCAAAGGCCGGTTCGCCGACCCAGCCCAGTCCCAGCGATGCCAGCGTGATGCCCAGCTGGCAGGCGGACAGGTAGGCGTCTAGCTGGCCATGCACCTTGGCCAGGATGCGGCCCCGTAGTCCCTGCGTCTTGGCGATGGCGCGGATGCGCGTGCGCCGCAAGGTGACAATGCCAAACTCGGCGGCAACAAAAAAACCATTGAGCGCGACCAGGAAAAAGGCTAGCAGGACAAGCAAGACATTGTGCATGGGGTGCAAAAAGATGGGCTGTTAAAACGTCATCTTAAACGACGAAGGGCGCCATAGCCTAATTTTGCCGCGCACGCCGCCATTGCAGGCGCGCGTGCGGCGGGTTTTTTACGCTGCTTCAGCCCTTGGCCGCCGTTTGCGGCCCGCCGCGCATGGCGAACACCATGACGGCCGAGACGATGGCGGGGATGGCGACAACGAGGAAAATCGTGCTGTTGGGCCAGTTCAGGCGGATCAACTCGCCACCGAGCACGGGGCCGATGATGGAGCCGATGCGCCCGATGCCCAGGCTCCAGCCGATGCCCGTCGAGCGCAAGGTGGTCGGGTAGTAGCTGGCCGCCAGAGCGTTGACAGCCGGTTGGCCGCCCACCACGCAAAAGCCCGCGATGAAGATCGTGATGAAGAGGAAGGCCAGCGACACGTCGGGACGGCCGATCAGGGCAATGGCGACTGCGGCAACGAGGAAGCACGGCAGCAGGATGCGGCGGAAGCTGGAGCGGTCGATCAGCTGGCCCATGACGAGGGTGCCGATGGTGCCGCCCACTTGCAGGGCCGTGCCGGCCAGCACGGCGTTGGCCGTGGACAGGCCCGCTTCCTTGGCGATGGTCGGCAGCCAGTTGGAGAGGAAATATAAATTGAGCAAGTTCATGAAGTTGATGACCCACAACAAGATCGTCATCTTCGCGCGGCCGTCCGTAAACAATTGCAGCACGGGCGCGCCCTTGTGTTCTTTCTCATGCACGACGTATTGCGTGTCGGCCGTGATGGTCACCGTCGGGTCGATGCGTTTCAACCACTGCGCCACCTTGTCCAGCTTGCGTTTCTTCAATACCAGGAATTGCATCGATTCCGGCAGCAGGAAGAACATCAGCACACCGATCACGAGCGGTACCACGCCGCCCACGTAAAACACGGATTGCCAGCCGAATGCGGGAATCAGCGCGGCGGACAGCAGCCCACCGAGCACGGCGCCCAGCGTAAAGCCGCACGATACCAGCATCATCAGGGTGACTTTCTTGCGCAGGGGGCTGTATTCGCCGGCCAGCGCCATGGCGTTCGGCATCACGGCGCCCAGGCCCAGGCCCGTGATGAAACGGATCAGCTGCAATTGCTCGATGTTCGTCGCCAGCGGCGTGACCAGCATGCACAGCGAAAAGAAGATGGTCGAGCCGATCAGCACGGGACGGCGGCCGAACTTGTCGGCCGTGATGCTGAAGACGAGCGAGCCGACCAGCATGCCCAGCAAGCCCGCGCCAAACACGGGGCCCAGGTTGGCCTTGCTAACGTGCCAGTCGGCAATGATGGCGGGCGCCACATAGCCCATCGCCTGTACATCGAAGCCATCCATGATGACGCATAGTCCGCACAGTATCAGCATGCCGATCTGGAAGGAGCCGATCCTGTTGTTATTGATGAGATCGGGAATATCGATCGTCTTGCCTGCCGTGGACATGGTGCCGCTCCTGTTTTTTTATGGTGGTCGCGCCCTTCCGGCGAGGGACAGGCGCGTGTTTGTCTCAGGCTTCATTACAATCGCTTTTGATTGATTATTCAAACGTTATTTTCGAATGGATTTATCAGGTTTCCTTGTGAATCTTCGGGTGACTCTGGATGGCGGCCAGGATCACGTCCAGCGCCGGGTGCATGATCTTGCGCTCGTTCGAAATCACATAAAACTGTTCGCGCAGGGACGAGGCGTCACCGACCAGCACGGCGCCGAATTGCTCCTCGATATCGGCCGCCAGGCTGGCGGACGCGAAAAACAGGCCCAGGCCCTTGCGGCCAAACGCGTTGAGCATGGCGTTATCCTCGAATTCACCGACCACGTCGGGGCGCACGCCTTGCTGCACCATCCATTCGTCGATGCGCCCACGCAGGGCGTTATTGCGCGCCGGCAGTAAAAATGGGGCGCCGTGCAGGCTGTGCGGGAAATTGTCGCGGTATTGTTCGGCCAGCGCGGGGATGGCGAACAGCTTCATGGCGCTCTCTCCCCACAGGTGGCTGGACACGCGCAGGCTGGCGCCGGCCGGCACGGCGCGGTCCGTCAACACCAGGTCCAGCTTGTGCAGGGCCAGGTCGGCCAGCAAGGACTCGAATTCATCTTCCAGGCACACGAGCTTGACGGGCTTGTCCAGGCTGCGCGTGGCGTCGAGCATGCGGTAGGCCATCAGTTTTGGCAAGGAATCGGAAATGCCCACCGTCAGGCGCATCTTTTCCGCATCCGTGTCGGCCAGCGCTTCCTGCATCTGTTCGCCCAGCAAAAAAATCTGGTCCGCATAACCGAGCGCCAGCCGGCCCGCTTCCGTCGGCACCAGGCGCCGTCCCTGCGGCTGCAGCAGGGACTTGCCCAGCTCCTTTTCCAGCAGGGCCAGCTGGGTGCTGATGGTTTGCACGGCCAGTCCCAGGCGCTCGGCCGCGCGCGTCACGCCGCCTTCCTTGGCGACCACCCAAAAGAAGTACAAATGGCGGTAATTGAAACCGGTGGTTTTCATCGCATGGTCCTATCTTCTGTTTTTACGAAGTAATACTTCCATTATCTTCTATTTTTAAATGTGTCACATGTCCATATACTACGTTCCATTGAATTTGGATAAAGGGGAACTATCGATGAAACATTTCAGAGTGTCCTTTCTAGTGACATTTATCTGCCTGGGCATTTCCGCCTGGTGGGGTTACACGCACGGTGGCGTGTCGACCATGCTGTCGGCATTGGGCATTGCGGTGATCCTGGGCGTGATGGAAGTCTCGCTGTCGTTTGACAACGCGGTGGTCAACGCTTCGGTGCTGAAGAACTGGGACAAGTTCTGGCAGAACCTGTTCCTCGGCGTGGGTATCATCATCGCCGTGTTCGGCATGCGTCTGCTGTTCCCGCTGGTCATCGTGGCGCAAGCGGCCGACCTGGGCTTGCTGGAAGTATGGAATCTGGCCTTGAGCAATCCGGAACAGTATTCGATGCACCTGACGAATCACCACGCGGAAGTGGCGGCTTTCGGCGGTATCTTCCTGCTGCTGGTGTTCCTGAACTTCCTGCTGGACTCGGAGAAAGAAACGCACTGGCTGGGCCGCATTGAAGAAAAACTGGGTGCGCTGGGCAAGATCTCGTCGATTTCCGTGATGATCGCGCTGGGCACCCTGATGGCCAGCCTGTCGATGATCGACGAAGGCCAGAAACTGGTGGTACTGACGGCCGGCCTGTGGGGTATTTTGACCTACGTGGGCGTCGATGTGATCAGCGGCTTGCTGGAAGGCGATAACGGCGATGGCAACATGGGTGACATCATCAAGCGCGGCGGTATTGGCGGCTTCCTGTACCTGGAAGTGCTCGACGCCTCGTTCAGCTTTGACGGCGTGATCGGCGCGTTTGCCATCACCAAGGATGTCGTGATCATCATGCTGGGCCTGGCAATCGGCGCGATGTTCGTGCGTTCGATGACGGTGTTCCTGGTGCGCAAGGGCACGCTCGATGAGTTCGTTTATCTGGAGCACGGCGCGCACTATGCGATCGGTATCCTGGCCGTGATCATGTTGGTCAGCATGAAGTTCCACATTCCCGAGATCTTCACGGGTCTGATTGGGGTGGCTTTCATTCTCGCCTCGCTGTGGTCGTCGATCCGCTACAAGCGCAGGATGGCGCACGAAGAAGGCCAGACGCAAGCGCTGGAGCCGGTCAAGGCACTGTAAAGAATGCGCGGCAAACGACTACACCCGTTTGTCGGCAAGTTGTAGCAAGCGTCGCCGCCGGCCTGGGGAGTCAGGCCGGTGGAGGGCGCCAGGTGTTTGGTCATACACAACCCACATAGGAGAAACACATCATGGCAATCAGTCTGCAAAAAGGCGGCAACGTCAACCTGAGCAAAGAAGCCCCCGGCATTTCGAAGATGATCATCGGCCTGGGCTGGGATGCCCGCGCCACCGACGGCGCCGCATTCGACATCGACGGTTCGATCTTCCTGCTGAAGGCCGACGGCAAGGTTCGCGCCGACGTCGACATGATTTTTTACAACAACCTGAAATCGAGCGACGGTTCCGTCACCCACTCGGGCGACAACACCACCGGCGCTGGCGATGGCGACGATGAAACCGTCATCGTCGACCTGGCCACGGTGCCAGCCGAGATCGACAAGATCGCCGTCTGCGTCACGATTCACGATGCCGAAGCGCGCAAGCAAAACTTTGGTATGGTGTCGAAGGCATACGTGCGTTGCGTCAACGCCAACGGCAACACGGAAATCGCCCGCTTCGACCTGTCGGAAGACGGTTCGGCGGAAACGGCGATGGTCTTCGGTGAAATCTACCGCAATGGCGCCGATTGGAAATTCAAGGCCATCGGCCAGGGTTACAAGGGCGGCCTGGGCCCCCTGGCAGCATCGTTCGGCGTCGGCGTGCCAGGGTTACAAGGGCGGCCTGGGCCCCCTGGCAGCATCGTTCGGCGTCGGCGTGTAAGGTAGCCACACCAAACCTACTGCGCGGTGCGCTTTGCGGCCGGCGATGCTCACCGTACTAAAGTACGGTTGCGCTTCTCGGCCACAAATCACATCCGCTCGCTACGGTTTTGTGCGGCACCGTTACTCTGCAGTAAAGGCGGTCTACTGTGTGGAGCGCCCCATCATTATCTAGTTGAGGAAGGAACAGTTGAATGCCAGTTTTTAATGTGACAGGGGATGTCGACCCGTTCCTGCATGTGTCGCTTGCCAAGGGCGAGAAGATTTATTGCGAATCCAATGCGATGGTGATGATGGAAACCAATCTTGAGCTGAAAGGCAAGATGACTGGCGGCATAGGCGCCGCGCTGATGCGCACCTTTGCCAACGGGGAATCGTTCTTTCAGCAGCATATCGAGGCCATGCGGGGCGACGGCGACTGTCTGTTGTCGCCTACCTTGCCCGGCGCGATGCGGGTGCTGGATGTGGGCGCCCAGCAATACATGATCAGCGACGGCGCCTTCGTGGCGGCCAGTGCTGGCGTGGAATTGAAGGTGCGCACGCAAAGCCTTGGCAATGCGCTGTTTGCCCAGAGCGGTGGTTTTTTCATCACCGAGACGGCAGGTAGCGGCCAGTTGGCGGTCTCCGGTTTTGGCGCGATGTCGATACTGGAAGTGACGCCTGGCAAGGACGTGGTGATCGATAACTCGCACGTCGTGTGCTGGGATAACCGCCTGCAATACGAAATTTCCATGACGACCGGCAGCAGCGGCGGCTTTCTGGGCAATTTGATCAATAGCCAGACCAGCGGCGAGGGCGTAGTGCTGAAGTTTTCAGGCACGGGAAAAATCCTCGTGTGCTCGCGTAACCGCGCAGCCTTCCTCGCCTGGACCCAAAGCAAGCCGGCGTAACTAACATTTGATGTAACCAAGCAAACAGGAGCTATGCGTATGTCTGTCAATTTGAGCAAAGGCCAGAAGATTTCTCTGGATAAAGAAGCTGGTGCCACCCTGACCCGTATCACCATGGGCCTGGGCTGGGATGCGGTCAAGACCAAGGGTTTCCTCGGCTTCGGTTCGAAGACCGAAGCCGTCGACCTCGACGCGTCGTGCGTCATGTTCGACGAGAACAAGAGCACGTCCGACATCGTCTGGTTCCGCCAGCTGAAAAGCAAGGACGGCAGTGTCGTTCACACGGGCGACAACCGCACGGGTGCGGGCGATGGCGACGACGAACAGATCAATGTCGATCTGTCGAAAGTGCCGGCGCACGTGAAAAGCCTGGTCTTCACCGTCAACAGCTTTACTGGCCAGAATTTCTCGCAGGTGGAAAACGCCTATTGCCGCATCTTGAATGCCAGCAATAACCAGGAAGTCGCGCGTTTCAACCTGTCTGTGCAAGGTTCCCACACGGCACAGATCATGGCCAGGCTGTACCGCCATAACGGCGAATGGAAGATGCACGCCATCGGTGAAAACGGCAACGGTCGCACGTTTGACGACTTAATGCCGCAGATTACCGTGCATCTATAAGGAGCAGTACGCAGCGGGCGGGGGACGGACCGGATACCGGCCCTTGTCCGCTGCTCTATATTGAAGGAGAGTATGTCGTGATGCGATTGCTGATAGCCTTGCTACTTCCGTGTCTCACGTTTTTCATGCTGGGGCGCCCGCTGGCCGGTGCCGCCGCCTTGATCTTGCAGTGCACTGTGATCGGCTGGGCGCCGGCGGCCCTGTGGGCCCTGTACACGGTGAACCAGCATAAAACGGAGCAGGAACTGGAAGGTGCGTTAAGCCGCAGCTACATGCGCAGGCGCAGTCGGTTGATCTAAATCAGCCGGGCGCCAGGAATCCTTGCGCTAAAGCCCGCACGAGCGATCGTGCGGGCTTTTTTGTACGCGCTTACTTCTTGCAGCGTATCGGCACGTTCACGGAATTGCCGTCCGAACTCAGGTTGCGGTACTGCAAATCTTCACTTTCGATGGCGAAGCGGGGCACGGCGTGCACGTAGCGCTGCTTGCAGACGGTGTCGTCATTGATCAGCTGGCCCGCCAGCATGTAATCGCACAGGGCAAAGCGCGATTCCTCGTCATCGAGGATCAGCACGCGCGCGGCGCTGTACAGGGCCGCTTGCAAGACGTCCGGGCTGCAGTTTTCCGGGCCCGTCAGCTTCAGATGGGTTTTCGTTTGCGTGGCCAGGCGTTGCAGCTTGACGAGGGCGGCGCGCTCTTCCTTGCGCGCGCCATCGACTTGCGCGTCGCCGCTGGACAGGCGCAGCGCCAGCGAAGCGATCTGGTCGATGGAAATATGCCAGGCAAAGCCTTCCAGCCGCGTGCGGATCTGGCCAGGCAGGGGATCGGCCGCATCGACTTCGCAGCGGTACTGGCCCAGGTGGGGGCGGCACAGCACGGGAATGGCAAAGGCCGAGGTGCGCTTGCCCTTGACGAACTTCTGGCTCAGGTCGCCAAAGTTTTCATGCGTGATGGTGTCGAAGCGGGCTTGCCCAAAGCCCATCTTGACGAGGTTTTCCTTGCGCTGGCGCGAAAACAGGGCGTCGACGGCATCGTAGATATTCTTGTTGAAGATGCGATCCAGCGGCTGGCGCTCGTCCGACATTTTTTCGAAGACGGCGCTGGAATTGGGCGCGTTGGCATCGATGGCAATGAGGATGAAGGGCTTGCTGTTCAGGCGCGGCGGCACGACGGCCATGTCGTTGCCGTACAGCTGCGTCAGGGCCACGTCCCACAGGGTTTCCACGCCCAGGTTGTCGGCCGCACCGCCGTCGAACAGGTGCACGTAGGACGGCGATTCGCGCGATTCGGAACCGAGTTCCGGGACGAAACTGTTTTTCGGGCGGAAACGCTCGAAGGTGACGGAATCGAACACGCCGGGAAAGGCGGCCGAGGTGGCCACGGCCGTGGCCAGGCGGATATCCTGGATCGGCGAATGCAGGGTGCCGTAAAAATACTCATAGGAAAACACCACGCGCTTGCCGCCATCGGTGGCGTCCGTCGCGTTGGCCAGGAAGATGGGGCCGTCGTGCGGCAAGTCCTGGTAGGTTTTCTTGTCGTACAGCACATCGTCCAGCACGTCGGACAGGAACGAGGTGCGCGTCTTGTTCGTCAACAACATCGTCGTCAGATTGGCCGGTTTCAAAATGGTCTGGCCGAAGAAATCCGTTTTGAGTTTGCTGCGCAGCAAGGGCCAGTCCGTCCGCTTGCCATGCAGCGCATAGTAGCCGCCCGCGATGGCGCCGCCCGAGACGCCGGAGATGGCCGAGGCGCCGCTGACGAGGCCGAACTCTTCCAGTTGCTCCAGCGAGGCGGCCGAGAAATTGGCGGCGCGGCTGCCGCCGCCGGACAGGGCGATGCCGATGAAGTGGTCGCTGGGCATGGGATTCTGGATGCGCGCCTTGGGCGCGTCGATGCGCAGGCGCGGGGTTTCCTGCACGGCAAACGTGCGGTTTTCGATGCCGCTGTTGGGGCGCAGGGCGAGTACCGTGCAGCCGCTCAGCAGTGCAGCGAGGACAAATGGGACGAACAAGCGTGGATGCATGCGTGATCTGTGCGTAGTCAGGGGTTGGGATACGGACGGAAACGTGTGCGATTCTAACAAACTTGCCTATGCTCATGCATGGAGTTGCAGCGCGAGGATGGCCGCGTTGTAGCCGGCGTGCGCCAGCATGGGCGCCAGCAGCGAACGGCTGCGTTCATAGGCGGCGCCCGCGCACAGGCCCAGCACGAAGACGGGCAGCATGGAGACAGGCGGATGCACGATGGCAAAGATGGCCGCGCCGATGCCGATCGCCTGCCAGGCGGGCAGCGAGCGGCGCAGGCCGCCCTGGATCAGGCCACGGAAAATGAATTCCTCGCACAGGGGCGCGGCCAGCAGCGTCAATCCTGCCAGCCAGACTCCGTCCCAGCCCGCCCCGGCCGACAGCGGCGCGCGCGCAGCTGACCAGCCACAGGCTTGCGCGATGGCCAGGTAGCCGATGCCGAAGAGGGCCGCCAGCAGCGCGGCTGCCGCGCCCCGGCGCCACGCTTGCCGGCCTGGCCCGATGCGCGGCACGCCTGCCGTCTTGCTGCGCCAGTAGACGAGGCGCACCAGGACATAGGTGAGCGCGCCCGCGCTGCCGAAGGCGATGGCCACGTGCGCCAGCGTTGCACCGGCCGCGTCCTTGAGCAGGAGCAAGGCCAGTGTCTGCAGGATAAAAAACAGCATGGCGGCGATCAAGCCATCCGAGGCCGACACCCTGGCCGGCGGCGAGGCGGCCGGATCGAGCAGGTACGGCAGCTCGTCGCGCGCCTTTTGCCACAGTGCCAGGGCCAGCGCCACCGTCAGCACGACAAACACCAGTTGCTGCGCCACGCTGCCGGCCGCCAGCGCGGCGAGGTACAAGCCGGTCAGCAGCAAATACAGATACATATACGTGGGGCGTATCTTCGCCGTCGCTTCGCTGGCCAGCGGATCGCTGGCAAACACCCCCAGCGCCACGGCGATCATCGAATACAGGGGAATGCCGGCCAGGGCCAGCAGCATCAGTCCCGCCATGTCCCAGCGCCATGCGGGCAGCCAGGCCAGCGCCGCGCCAAACAGGATGAGTGGATACAGCAGGGCCAGCACGGCCCACAATTGCGCCTTTTGCCGCAGCGCCTGCTCAACGGAAACGGGAAATGTGTATAGCAGCCACAGCGCGCCCCCTTCCTTGTTCAGGGTCTGGAAGGCCGACATCATCAGCACATAGCTGCCGAGGAAAAAGCCGGTCGATGCCAGCAGGGCGGGGCTGGCCAGCAGCGCGTGCATGTCGCGTGCCTGGCCCGAAAAAAAAGCCTGGCCGCCGAGGATCAGGAGCGGCATCAGCAGCGTTTGCACCATGAAATTACGGTCGCGTATCAGCAGGGTCAATTCGCGGCGCTGAATCACCGTGCCGATGCGGGCGCGCCACTGGCCAGCGGGCAGCGCCGCCGGGGAGCGCTTGCGGCTGGCTTCGCGCTGGCCCGCGCCCACCACGCCGTGGCGCAGCTGGCGGCGCAGCATCGCCATGCCCAGCAGCATCAACAGCAGCACTTGCGCCAGCAGCAGGCAGGCTGGCAACAGCGCGGCCGCAAGGCTGCCGGCATTGAGCACACGCACCAGCAGGCCGGGCGGCGTCCAGTTGCTCCAGGCGGGCATGGCCGCGGCCCAGCCATGGGCAAAGCCGCCCGCGCCTATGCCAAAAGACATGCCCATATACATGGGAAACAGGCCCGCCAGCGAGAGCAGGGCCTGCAGGTTGCCCAGTTGGGACGGACTGAGCGACAGGCGCAGGCCCGTATCGACCAGGGTGCGCAGCATGGCGGCCAGGGCCAGCAGCAGCAGGCTGGCCACCAGTCCGGACAGCGGAGAAAACCAGCCCTGATCCGAATACCAGGCGATCATGGTGGTGCTGGGCCATAAGGCCAGCAGGCCGGCCGGATTGACGAGCGTGCGTTCGAGCACACGCGCCCACAGCAGCGTGGCTTTGTCGACCGGCAAGGTGACCAGCCATTCCAGGTCCCAGTCCGGTTTCGACAGCTCGCCCATGCCTAGCGGCAACAACACGCTGACCAGCCACAGCAGCATCAATTGCAGGGCCAGGCCGCCTGCCAGTGCCGTGCTGAACGGGCGCTCGATCAATTCGGCGATGACGGGTGCCAGCAGGCGTTCGCCCGCCTGCATGCTGCCTTGCGCCTGGCAGGCTGCCACCTGGTCGAGCCGGCAATGCATGTTGAGCACGCCATGGCGCGCGATATTGCCGAAGGAAAACAACATGGGCAGCAATAGCAGCACGCCCAGCAGCCAGCGGCCCCGTTTCTTGCCTGGCGTGGCGGGGCGGCTCTTGGTGTTTTTCTTGAAGGACAAGCCACGGCCGCTGACGTTGAGCAAACGCTGCAGGCGCAAGCGCGTCAGCAGCCAGATGGCGCGCCAGGCGGTGGGCGGTACCGGCGTCATGCGGCGGCCGTTTCATCGGTAAGCTGCAGGAAGAGTTCTTCCAGGCTGCCGTCGCTGGACAGCTGCCGGCGAATCTCGTCCAGGCTGCCCGTGGCCGCCAGCGCACCGCGGTGGATGATGGCCACGCGGCTGCACAGTTTTTGCGCCATGTCGAGCAAATGGGTGGAAACGAAGATGGTGGTGCCGGCGGCGGCGATGCGCAGCAGCCGTTCCTGTACCTCGCGCGAGGCACGCGGATCCAGGCCGTTGATCGGTTCATCGAGGATCAGCACGGCCGGATCGTGGATCAGCGCGCAGGCCAGGCCCAGTTTTTTCTTCATGCCCAGCGAATAATTGACGGCAAAGTCTTCGGCCGCCTCGTCCAGGCCGAATTCCGTCAACAGACGCGTCGCGCGTTCGGCCGCATCCGCGCGCGAAAAACCATGCATTTCGGCGACGAATTGCAGGATTTCACGGCCCCGCAAATAATCGTAAAAGATCGGGTTGTCGGGCAGGTAGCCCACCTTGCGCTTGACGGCGGCACCGTCGCGGTGGCAATCGAGGCCATCGACCAGCACGCGGCCGCTGCTGGGAACCAGGATGCCCATCAGCATGCGGATGGTGGTGGTCTTGCCGGCACCATTCGGGCCCAGGAAGCCGAAGACCTCTCCTTTGCCCACTTGCAAGGTCAATGGTTTGAGGGCCTCGAACGTGCCGTACTGTTTGGACAAGCCTTTGAAGGCAATCATCATGCACCCCAAAAAAGATAGCGTGCGGGATGATAGCCCGATACGGCGCCGCCAGAGCGCTTCTTAGTGGCGCAACATCACGCCCATGGCAATGCAGGCTAGTATCGCCAGGCTCATGGCGAGGCCGTAGGCTGTCATCAAAAACAGCCAGCGGCAGACGGTAGCGAGTTTGCCGCTTGGATATACGCGCCACATGGCCCAAGGTAGATAGGCGAGCAGCCAGGCGCCAAGCGCAAGGCGGATAAGATCGACGGGGATCAAACTCATCAGGGCCATCGTGACGAAAGCGAAGGCATTCGTATGCATGGCGAACAGGAAATGCTCGCCATAGCGCCGTCCGCTGCCCAGGTAGAGGATTTTCAGGAATAGGGCGAACAGTGGCATCAGGCAAAACATGGCGTACGGCGCGTAATGAAAAAAGCTGTCCACCACGAGTTTTTGTTTCTCGGCCGTAGGTAGTTGCTCAAAGTCTTGCCATTGGCGCGGCAAGGTGGGTGTCTGGCCCAAAATGCTGACCTGCATGGTCGATGACTTGTTTTCCGCAATTTGAGGGGTGCCATGGGCACTCACTTGGGCTTGCTGGCCATGGACGGTGAGGAATACGTCGGGGCTGCTGAACTTGAGGATGGCAAAGAACAGGATGCTGAAGGTCAGGTACACCCGCAACGGCTCGACGTAGCGCACGCGGCGTCCCGCGAGGTATTCATTGCTCAGTGCGCCAGGACGAAACAGCAGCAAGGCCAGTGTACGCCAGAGCTTGCCTTCGAGCGCTACATAATGCGCGACAAATTCATGCAGGAATTCACGCGCGCTGGGCACGTGCAGGGTCGTCGCCTGGCCACAGGCGCTACAGAAGTTGCCTGGTGCATTGGTATTGCAGTTATGGCAGGTAGCGGCGGGACTCGTGCTGGTTGACACTGTTTTCAAGATGGACTCTTTCTATAGCCGAAGGTCAAAATGATTGCTCAAGGGGGCAGCATATGATGAATGAAAACAATAACAAAAGGGTACTTTTCGCGCCGATGGTTGCTTCTGGTATACAAAATGCGGGCACCGTTTAGCCAGCGAAGGCGGCCAGCAGGCGCCGCTCGCTTCAGTCCAGGCAGGCACGGGCGAAGCGGCGGCGCTGCTGCAATTGCGGCACGTCGATGCCTTGCTACAAAGCTTTAGTCGTCTGATGCGCGAGGGCGATGCGCTGCCGTGTGCGCGATTACGGTATGCTGGAGCGCTAACAGGCGCCCGCTGACAGCCGCCAGCGCCACGAAGTTAGCGGGGCAGCGCGCCCTGCGTGATCTTCACCTTGACCCGATACGCGGGCGCGGCCGCGTTGAGGGCGGGCGGCGTGGCCGGGTCGACGTCGAGCAGGGTGAACGTCAGGTGGTTGACGCTGACGGAACTGGCGGCGCCGGGCATGGAATCGGACAAGACGATGTCGGTGGCGCCGGCGCTATTGAGCAAACTGAAACTGTAGCTGACATAGCCTTTCCACACGCATACGGCGCCCTTGCGGCAGCGGCTGTCGTTGACACGCTCGAGTTTCAGGGTATCGGTGGCCGTGATGGCCACTTGCTGGCCCGGCGAGAGCACGTGGGTGACGCTGCGCGGCGTGTTTTCCGCGTCGCCGGCGCTGCCGGCCGCGCCGCAGCCAGCCAGCACGGCCAGGCAGGCGATGAGCAGTGGCAGCAGCAAGGTACGATAAGAGCGGGTCAGGTGAAGCATGTTTTTCCTTTCAGGTAGAGCGTCCCTGGCGTGCTTGTTCACACGGGGGATAGAATGATGGTAACAAACTGATATTTTTTCGGCGCACTATTGGCGCGCTGCCGATGAATTGATGCGCCGGCCACGCGGCACGCCGATTACTGCGTAGAATGGCTGTTTTGAAAATCAGGAAACAACCATGAAAAAAACTGCCCTGGCGAAAAGCGATGCCAAGAAACTGATGGGAAAGATGAATGTTCCCGGCGCCGGTGCATTCGGTAAGGAAGCGGTGGTCGTCGACCGCCGCGAGCAGCGCAAGCGCGATCAGGCCCTGGGCCTGGTGCCATTCGCCGTCAAGCTGAATAGCGATCTGGTGTTGCAATTGCAGACCCTGGCCAAGGAGCGCGATGCGGATCTGAATGAATTGGTCGCCGAGCTGATCACCAAGGGCTTGGCTGCAGCATAAGGGTTGACAATGTTTATCTGTTGATAAATATAATTTGTAAAACTAAAAGGCGCCTTGCGGCGCCTTTTGCATTGCGACATTGCTTATGCTTACACCCAGGCGGCCAGCGCGCCCTTCATTTTTTTCAGCGCCGCCACTTCGATCTGGCGGATGCGTTCGGCCGATACGCCGAACTCTTCTGCCAAAGCGTGCAGGGTGGCGCCAGAACCGTCGTCGTTGGCCAGCCAGCGCGCTTCGATGATGCGGCGCGAACGGGCGTCCAGCTTGGACAGTGCCGTTTCCAGACCTTCCGATTGCAGACGCGTCACTTGTTCCGCTTCCAGCACCTTGGTCGGCTCGCTTTGCTCCGACGACAGGTAGGCGATCGGCGAAAACTTGTCGTCTTCATCGTCGGTCGGCGATTCCAGCGCGATGTCGCGGCCGCTCAAACGCGTTTCCATTTCGATCACTTCTTCGCGTTTCACGTCGAGCAGCTTGGCCAGCGCATCGACTTGCTTCGGCGTCATCGCGTCCAGGCCCGTCTTGTGGCTGCGCAGGTTGAAGAACAGCTTGCGCTGCGCCTTCGTCGTCGCGACCTTGACCAGGCGCCAGTTTTTCAGGATGTACTCGTGCATCTCGGCTTTCACCCAGTGCATGGCGTACGACACCAAGCGCACGCCCTGGTCCGGATCGAAGCGTTTCACGGCTTTCATCAAGCCGATATTGCCTTCCTGAATCAGGTCGGCATGCGGCAAGCCATAGCCCAGATAGCCGCGGGCAATCGAGACCACCAGGCGCAGGTGCGACAGCACCAGCTCTTGCGCGGCGGCCAGGTCATTTTTTTCACGCAGGCGTTTTGCCAGCGAGATTTCTTCGTCATGGGTCAACATGGGCAGGCGATTCACGGCCGAAATATAGGCGTCGATATTGCCCAGATTGCCAGTGAACCCGAGGCCCAGCGCATTACTTTTGGTCGGAACCAATGCGGACGTTGCGGACATCATAGTCATGTTTTCTCCCTCGTAGTCTTGCTTTGTTCCAGTTGACCACGTCACGCGACGTGGTCCGCTTATCTAGTCGTTTTAAGTATTCGGTCTTGCACTTTGCAGATCGCGGCACCATCTTGATCTGGCATCCATGGCGGTTCTGCGTTTGGTATGTTCCTATATTAGCACTCTCCGCTCGAGAGTGCCAATCAGCACATTTAATCGTCCTGATAGCCTAAATACTATGGCGATGTAATGCTTGATAAATGTATATGAACAGCGATTGGAGTGGCTCTGCAGGCCGCTTCACGACAACGTAGCTAGTCTACGGCCTCTGGCTGAAGCGAACCTTAAGAATACTTGCTAAATATCAAGATAACAGCATGTGGGGACGCATGGCGGCGCCTGCGGCGCCGCCATGGAAGGGAATGGTCAGTTCAGGCGCGCCAGGTGGCGCTGCACGCAGAGGAAGGCGCCGATCAGGCCCAGGCCGGCGCTGACGGCCAGCAAGCCGGCCATCGGCAGCGGCGCCAGCGGCACCAGCTGGAATTCGGACGCATACAGGCGGGCAAACTCGGCAATCGCGGTATTGAGCGGCTGCAAGGCCAGCGCCACTGCGCCCAGGGCCAGCGCACCGGCGCACAGGCCCAGCAGGGCGCCCGTGTAATAGAAGGGGCGGTGGATGAAGGTATCCGTGGCGCCGATCAATTTCGAGATGCTGATTTCATCGCGCTGCTGCATCACTTGCAGGCGGATGGTATTGAAGACCACGGCGATCACGGCCACGCCCAGGGTGATGGCCAGCAGCAGCAGCACCAGGCGCAGCACGCCCAGCAGGGCCGCCAGGCGCTTGACCCAGGCCGAATCGACTTGCGCCGATTCCACGCCAGGCAGGTGGCGCAGCTGCTCCGCCACCGCGTCGACATCCTGCGCTTCGCTGGCGCTGCTGAACGCATCGAGTTTCAGCACATAGCTGTCGGGCAAGGGATTGTCGCCCAGTGTGCTGAGCACGTCGGCCAGGCCGTTCTTGTTTTTCAGGGTGTCGAGCGCCTGTTCGCGCGGGATGAACACGATCTTCGCCTTTTGCGCGCCGACGATCTTGCGCATGGCGCCCGCCAGGGCCACGGCTTGCTCGCGCGGCGTGTCGATCTTCAGGAAAACGCTGATTTCCGGGTCGACCGACATCTGTTCCGACATGGGGCGCACATTGTCGAGCATGGTCAAGCCGGCGAACGGCAGCGACAGGGCGATGGCGACGACGAGCACGTTCAACAGGAAGCCGCCTGGCGACTTGCGCAAATGGATCAGCGCCGAACCGAGCGCGAAGCGGTGTTGACGGAACCAGCCTCTCATGCCTGTTCTCCCTGCGCGTCGTCCGGGTCGGGGGAGGGCGCGAAATCGGGATCGGGCGGCGCGAAGACGGGCGCCTGCGTGGCCTTGTCGATGGCGACTAATTGGCCGTTCTTCAGGTGGATCACGCGGGCGGCGGCGTCGAGCATCTGTTCGTCATGGCTGGAAATGAGGCAGGTCACGCCTACCGAGTGAAACGCTTTCAGGGCGTCGAGCACCTTGTTGGCGCTGGCGCGGTCCAGGTTGGCCGTCGGTTCGTCGGCCAGGATGATCTGTGGCCGGTTGACGATGGCGCGCGCGATGGACACGCGCTGCTGTTCCCCGCCCGACAGCGACAGCGGGCGCGCCATGGCGCGGTCCAGCAGGCCCACTTTATCGAGGGCGGCGCGCGCGCGCTGCTCCGCAGCAACTTTATGCGCGCCGACGACGAGCAGCGGCAGCATCACGTTGGCCAGGATGGAGCGGTCGTTCAGTAGTTTTTGCTGCTGGAAGATCAGGCCCATGTTGCGGCGCAGAAAGGGCACGCCGGCCGGCTTGATTTTCGCCATGTCCTGACCATTGACGATCAGCTTGCCCGAACTGGGGCGCTCCATGGCGGCGATCATTTTCAGCAGGGTGGACTTGCCGGCGCCGGACGGGCCGGCCAGAAAGACCAGCTCGCCTTTGGCAATGCTCAGCGAAATGTCGCTGAGGGCCACGGCATCGGCGGAGTATTGCTTGGAGACGTGCTGAAATTCAATCATGTATAGGCTTATCCGAGCAGCGCTTCGACAAATTCGGCAGCCACGAAAGGCTGCAAGTCTTCAATTTTCTCACCGATGCCGATGAAATACACGGGCACGGGGCGTACGCGGGCAATCGCTGCCAGCACGCCGCCCTTGGCGGTACCATCGAGCTTGGTGATCACCAGGCCGCTCAATTGCAGGGCATCGTCGAACGCTTTCACTTGCGTGAGGGCATTCTGGCCCGTGTTGCCGTCGATGACGAGCAGGGTTTCATGCGGCGCGCCTTCCATGCCCTTGCCGATCACGCGCTTGATTTTTTTTAACTCTTCCATCAGGTGCAACTGCGTCGGCAAGCGGCCCGCCGTGTCGACCATCACCACGTCGATGCCGCGCGCTTTTGCCGATTGCACGGAGTCGTAGGCCACAGCGGCCGGGTCGCCCGATTCCTGCGAGATGACGGTGACGTTGTTGCGCTCGCCCCAGACCATCAGCTGCTCGCGCGCGGCGGCGCGGAAGGTGTCGCCCGCGGCCAGCAGCACGGATTGATTGTTCGACTGCATGTGCTTGGCCAGCTTGCCGATGGTGGTGGTCTTGCCGGCGCCATTTACGCCGGAAATCATCATCACCAGCGGCTTGTGGCGGCCCAGCTCGAAGCGCTTTTCCAGCGGCGAGAGCAGGTCGATCAGCAGCACTTTCAGCGCGGCCTTGACGGCGGCGGCATCGAGCAGCTTGTCTTCCTTGACCTTTTTCTTCAATTCCGTGAGTAGGAATTCGGTGGCGTCGATGCCCGCGTCGGACATCAGCAGCGCCGCTTCCAGCTCTTCGTACAGGGCCTCATCGATCTTCGCGCCGACGAACAGCACGGATAAGGTGTTCGAGGTTTTTGACAGGCCGGCTTTCAGGCGCGTCATCCACGATTTTTTCTCGGGTTCGGCGGCCACGATCACGGGCACGAGCTCGGCCGGCGCGCCACTCAGGGGCGTGGCGGCAGGCTGCGGTGCCGGCGGTGTGGCGGCGGGAAGGACTAGGGGCTCGGCTGGCGCAGCCTCGGGAGCGGTGGGTTTTTTCTTGAAGAAACTAAACATGGATGTGTGGTGGCGGGTGCTGACCTAAGGCCCGGCGGCGCCGGACACTGTGTTACGGGCTATTCTACCAGAGCGCGCCCGGCCCTTCATGCTTTACTGTTCGATTGGCAACATTGCGCGGCTATCCACGGAGATCGCCGCAGTTGCCGCGCTTTCCAGCCGGATCAATGGGTTTGCAGGGCCAGCGTCTGATGGCGGCGGCGCCAGTCGGCGATGCTTTCGTCGACTTGCCGCAAGTCCAGCACATGCAGGAACGCCGGCGGCTGCCTGCTCAGCACGGGGCTGCGTCCGCCAGCCCACAACTCTATGTCTGGCGGCAAGCTTGCATGCAGCTGCTGCAGGCTGTCGCGCGTCTGCCGTTGCTTGCTGGCGCTGGAAAACGACAGCGCCACGATGTCGGCCCGCTGCGCGCGGGCGGCCGCGACGATGTCCGTCAGCGGCGTTTCCACCCCCAGCGACATGCAATGGGCGCCGGCCGCCGCGCAAAGCGCCTCGGCCATCAGCAGCCCCAGGCCATGCCGCTCCTGCGGCAAGGTACTGAGGACGATACGCGGCGTGCGCGTCGACGGGCTGCTTGCCTGCGGCAGGGAAAAAATGGCATGGCGCATCACCGTTTGCAAGGTTTCGCTATACAGATGCTCTTCATATATGGCCAGGTCGCCGCAAGCCCACGCTTCGCCCACCATGCCCGTCAGGGGCGCGATGACGTCGATGGTGAACGCTTTCAAGCCCAGCACGGCCAGCGCGTGGCGCAGCGCGTCGCCCAGTTCCGCCATCTGGTGGCCACGGCACAGCGCCAGGTAGCGTTCGAGCTGGGGTGCCCGGGTTGACGGCGCCGCGCTGCCGGCGTTGGCCAGCTGCTGCAGTTGCACGGTACTGTGTTGCATGATTTTGCCCGGACGAAATCCGAGGTCCAGCAGGCGCTTGACCATGCGCAACTTCTGCACTTGCTCGGCCGGGTAGCTGCGCTCGCCAAAGGCGTCGCGCTGGGGCTGGGGAAAGGCGTAGCGGCGCTCCCACACGCGCAAGGTTTCCTTGGCCAGTCCGGTATCGCGTTCGACATCGCTGATGCTGAAGGCGGAAGTGGGTTGCAGGTCAGTATCCATACCAGGGTGGCTTTGCTCGCTTGCGGAAGAACGTGGCATGCATTTTACGCTTTCCGCCGCCCCTTACCAAATAGCTGAATCCGATTAGAAATTGCCGACGTATAAGTTTCTGAACGGCTCAGGGCACTCATTGACATAAATCAATATTTCATCGATTATCCATGAGGCTCGTTTTGTCCAGGACAAACTTAACACAGGTGTATTCATGAAAATTGCCGTCGTCGGAGCAGGAATTGCAGGTTTGTCATGTGCCTATCGCCTGGCGCAAGCCGGCCAGGACGTCACCTTGTACGAAGCAGGCGACTATTTTGGCGGCCACAGCCATACGGTAGATGTCACGCTCGATGGCGTCACGCATGGCGTCGACACGGGTTTTCTCGTGTTCAACCACGCCACCTACCCGAACCTGGTGCAACTGTTTGCTGAACTCGGTGTCGAGGCGGCCGACAGCGACATGTCGTTTTCCGTGAAAATGCCGCTCGGCACGGCGTCCGATGCGCGCGTACTGGAATGGGCGGGCGCCAATTTCGATACCGTGTTTACCCAACGCAGCAACTTGCTGCGCCCCGCCTTCCTGCGCATGCTGCGCGATATCGTGCGTTTCAACCGCCAGGCCAGCGCTCTGGCCACGGCCAGCGTGCCGGGGCCGGCCATGTCACTGGGCGAGTTTCTCGACCTGCACGGCTATGGCGATGAATTCCGCCACTGGTATCTGCTGCCAATGGCCGCCTGTATCTGGTCGTGCCCGGCGCGCCAGATGCTGGCCTTTCCCTTGGCCACCTTCATCCGTTTCTGCCACAACCATGGCTTGCTGCAAGTGAGCGACCGGCCGCAATGGCGCACGGTACGCGGCGGTTCGCGCGTGTATGTGGAGCAACTGCTGGCGGGCATTCCGCAGCAGCGCCTGGCGTGCCCCGTGCTGGCCGTGCGGCGCCAGGCTCATGGTGGCGCGCGCATGGTCGAGCTGCACACGGCCGCCGGCGTCGAGCATGTCGATCACGTCGTACTCGCTTGCCACAGCGACCAGTCGCTGGCCCTGCTGGGCGATATCCGTGACGACGAACGCTGCGTGCTCGAAGCCGTACGCTACCAGCCGAATCGGGCCGTGCTGCATACGGATGCGTCCTGCCTGCCGCAGCGCCGCAAGGCTTGGTCGGCCTGGAATTATCAGGGACGGCCGGCAGTGGCGGAAGGCGAGGCGCCGCAAGTATGCGTGCATTATTTGCTGAACCAGTTGCAGCCGCTGCCGTTCACCACGCCCGTCATCGTTTCGCTCAATCCCCTCGATGAACCGGACCCGGCGTCCATCCTCGACGAGTTTTCGTATGCCCATCCCGTGTTCGATGGCGCGGCCATTGCCGCCCAGGCGCGCCTGGCCGGCTTCCAGGGCGCGCAGCACACGTGGTTCGCGGGTGCCTGGACGGGCTATGGCTTCCATGAGGACGGCTTGAAGTCGGGCCTGGCCGTGGCGCAAGCGCTCAATGGCATGGCGGCGGCGGAGCTTGGCCATGCCGCGTGATCCCGCGCGACCGGCCCAGCCGCAGCTGTGCCTGGGCCTGGTGCGCCATGCGCGGCTGCGCCCGCGCGCGCATGCCTTCAGTTACGGCATGTTTTATCTGCGCCTGCCCCTGCGCAGCCTGGGTGCGCAGGATTTCGCGGCCCGCCTGATCTCGCGCAACGGCGTCAATGTGCTGGCCTTCCGCGACAGCGACCATGGTGATGGCACGACGCCGCTGCTGGAGTGGATCGACGGCTTGCTGCACCAGCATGGCGTGTTGGACGCGGGTGGCGAAATCTGGCTGCAAACCATGCCGCGCCTGTGCGGCTATGTCTTCAACCCCGTCAGCTTCTGGTTTTGCCACCGCCCGGATGGGGCGCTGCGCGCCGTGCTCTGCGATGTGCGCAATACCTTTGGCGAGCGCCATCTGTACTTGCTCGAGCAGGGCGGCGCCATCGCGTATGGCAGCGAGTTGCGTGCCAAGAAGATTTTCCATGTGTCGCCGTTTTGCAAGGTGGAAGGGCAGTACCGTTTCCGTTTCCTGCGCAACCACGACAAGGATGGCGAGCGCCACCTGGCCCGCGTCGATTATGACGACCTCGACGGTCTGATTTTGCAGACCAGCTTGTCCGGCACGGCGCAGCCGCTGCGCGATGGCACCATCGCCTGGGCCTTGCTGCGCTATCCCCTGATGACGTTTGGCGTGATGGCGCGCATCCATTGGCAAGCCTTGCGCCTGTGGTTGCGCCGCGTGCCGTTTTTCAGCAAACCTGACCCTCCACAAGAAAAGGTGTCCCGATGAGCTCCGATTCCCTGCCGACCGGCTTGCATGCGCGCAGCGGCCCGTCCCCGACCCATGTGCATGAACATCTGGACCTGCCCGCTTCCGCGCGCATGATTCTGCGCCTGCTGGAAAAACTGCAATATGGCGCCCTGCGCCTGCGCACGCCCGATGGCCGTATCTTGCTGTACGGCGACGCCAGCCACCCCGTCACGCTGGACTTGCACAACTGGCACCTGTGCTCGGCCGTGTTGCGCTCGGGTGACATCGGCTTTGCGGAAACGTTTATCGCCGGCGACTGGCGCACCGACAATTTGCCGGGCTTGATCGAATTGATGATACGCAACCGCGCGCACATTGAGTCGCTGATCTACGGCAATTGGTGGGGCAATCTCGTCTACAAGGTGCGGCACTTGCTCAACCGTAATTCGCGCGCCGGCAGCAAGAAGAATATCCACGCCCATTACGACATTGGCAACGCCTTTTATCAGCTGTGGCTGGATCCATCGATGACGTATTCGAGCGCCCTGTTTAGCGAAGGCGCCAGCCTGGAACAGGCGCAAGATGCCAAATACCGGCGCATCGCCAGCCAGCTGCAGCTGCAGCCGGGCCAGCGCGTGCTGGAAATTGGCTGCGGCTGGGGCGGCTTTGCGGAAACGGCGGCGCGCAGTTACGGCGCCCACGTGACGGGCCTGACCTTGTCGACCGAGCAGTTGGCCTATGCGCGCCAGCGCCTGCAGGACGCGGGGCTGGCAGGGCAGGCCGACCTGCAGTTGTGCGACTACCGCGACAGCGCCGGCCAGTACGACGCCATCGCCTCGATCGAGATGTTCGAAGCCGTGGGACAAAGCTACTGGCCCGGCTATTTCGAGTGCGTGGCGCGCAACCTGAAGCCGGGCGGACGCGCCTGCATCCAAACCATCGTCATCGCCGACGAACTGTTCCAGCGCTACAGCAAGAGCACGGATTTCATTCAACAGTATATTTTCCCGGGCGGCATGTTGCCTTCGCCGCTGGAATTTCGCCGCGCCGCCGAGGCGCAGGGCTTGCGCGTGGAGGACGCCTTCAGCTTTGGCCTCGATTACGCGGAAACCTTGCGCCAGTGGCGCGCCAGTTTCCTGGCCCAGCGCACGGCGCTGGAAAAGCAGGGTTTCGATGGCCGTTTCCTGCTGACCTGGGAGTTTTACCTCGCGTATTGCGAGGCCGCCTTCCAGGCGCACAACACGGATGTGATGCAATTTACCCTGATCAAGGACTGACCATGCGCCGCCTGCTTGCCACTGTTGTGTTGTCATTGACCATGTTCGGTGCCGTGGCCGCGCCGCCTGCCTTTATCGCTGCCGACGTGCCCGAGGCCCGCCTGGCGGGCGAGGGCGAATACACGTGGTTCGGCATGCGTATTTATCGGGCGCAACTTTGGGTGGGCGCGAACGGTTACCAGGGCGTGGCGTCGGCAACGGCGCCGTTCGTGCTGGAATTGCGCTACGCGCGTGCGCTTGACGGCAAAAAGATCGCTGAAGCCAGTCATGAGCAGATGCAAAAGCTGGGCGTCGGCACGGAGCAGCAGCGCCTGGCGTGGCTGGCCACCATGCAACGCATCTTTCCTGACGTCAAGGAAGACCAGCGCATCGCGGGCGCCTACCGGGCCGGCATCGCGCCCGGCGTGCGTTTTTATCTCGATGGCAAGGTGCTGGCCGATGTGAGCGATGGCGACTTCGCGCGCGCCTTCTTCGCCATCTGGCTCTCGCCCGACTCGACGGCGCCGAAGCTGCGCGCGGCCCTGCTGCAGAGTGCGGCGCCACTGCCATGAGTAGCGGGGCCGGCCCTTTGACCTTGCCTGCCTTGTTCAGTTATGGCCTGTTCGGCTTGCCGCTGGCCATGCTGGCACTGCCCATCTATATATATGTGGCGCCATTTTATGCGCAGCGCAGCAGCCTTGACCTGGCGCAAATCGGCGCCGTGCTGCTGGCGGCCCGCATCGCGGCCGCCTTCATCGATCCGGCCCTCGGCGCCTGGATGGCGCATGGCCGGCGCAGCTATGCCGTCTATGTCGGCGCGGCGTTACCGCTGCTGCTGCTGGGCTTTGGCGCCCTGTTCCATCCTCCGTCCCTGTCGCATGGGGCGACCCTGGCCTGGTTCCTGGCCGCCTTGCTGTTCGTCTACACCGCCTATGGCCTGGCCGGCATCGCGCACCAGAGCTGGGGCGCGGCCTTGAGCCAGGCGCGTGCGCAGCGGGCGCGCGTGACGGCCGTGCGCGAAGGCTGCGGCTTGCTCGGCGTGATCCTGGCGGCAGGATTGACTTCCGTGCTCGGCTATGACGGCTTGTCGCTGGCCTTTGCCGTGTGCCTGCTGGTGACGGGCGCGCTGTTGCTGGCGCGTGCGCCGCGTCCGCTTTTGCGCCAAGGCACGCAGGCGCTGCGCGCTGGTGCCTGGCGCCTGCCATTGCGCCAGCGCGCGTTCCGCTGGCTGTTCGCCGTCCTGCTTGTCAATGGCGTGGCTGCCGCCATTCCCGCCACCCTGTTCCTGTTCTTTGCCGGCGATTATTTGCGCCTGGGGCATTACGCCGGTCCGTTCCTGATTGTGTATTTTTGCGCGGCGGCCGCCTCGATGCCCGCGTGGGTGGCGCTGGCGCGCCGCTTTGGCGAAGCGCGTGCCTGGGGCGGCGCCATGCTGCTGGCCGCCAGTGTGTTTGTCTGGGCATATGGCCTCGAGGCGGGCGCCGCCTGGGGCTTTGCCAGTATCTGCCTGCTGTCGGGCCTGGCGCTGGGTGCCGACCTGGCCTTGCCGCCGGCCCTGCTGGCTGGGCTGATCGGCGCGGCCGGCCATGCCGGGCGGCACGAAGCGGCGTACTTCGGCTGGTGGAACTGGGGCGTGCAAATGAGCCTGGCACTGGCGGCCGGCATCGCCTTGCCCCTGCTGGCCTGGCTCGGCTATGTGCCGGGCAGCAACAAAGGCTTGCCGGCCCTGTCTGTCGCTTACGCCTTGCTGCCCTGCACCTTGAAACTGCTGGCCGCGCTGCTGCTGTGGCGCGCACCCTTACAACATATATATAGCGATCACCTGGAGATTCGACCATGCACCTCATGAAATGCTGCCGACGCGGCATAGCGGCGGCGGCCGTGCTGCTGGCGCTGGCAGCCTGTTCCACGCCGCTCACCCCCGCCACGTACGCGCAGGAACTGCCGTTACTGGATCTGCAGCAGTACTTCAACGGCACGCTCGATGCCCACGGCATCTTCCAGGACCGCTCGGGCAAGGTGGTCAAGCGCTTCACGGTGGTGATGCGGGCCAGCTGGGCGGGCGAGACGGGCACCCTGGACGAGGATTTCACGTATTCGGACGGCAGCAAACAACGCCGCGTGTGGACATTGCGCAAGACGGCGCCCGGGCGCTTCATCGGCACGGCGCCCGACGTGGTCGGCGAGGCCATCGGCGAAGTGGCCGGCAATGCCTTGCGCTGGCAATATGTGCTGGCGCTGCCCGTCGATGGCACGGTCTACCACGTCGATTTCGAGGACTGGATGTTCCTGATGGATGACAAGGTCATGCTGAACCGCGCCGCCATGAGCAAGTTCGGCTTCAGCCTCGGCGCCGTCACTTTATCGTTCAGCAAGCGTCCATCACAGGCGGCCCCATGAATCGCAAGATCAGCAGCTGGGCCGGCAAGCGCGTGTGGGTCATCGGCGCTTCCAGCGGCATCGGCGCCGCGTGCGCCACCTTGTTGCTGGAGCAGGGGGCGTGCGTGGCCCTGTCGGCCCGCCATCGCGCCAGCCTGGAACTGCTGTGCCAGGGGCAGCCGCTGGCGCAGGCCTTGCCGCTCGATATCACCCAGCCCGCGCAGTTGCGGGCCGTCTGCGCGCAATTGCAGCAGCAGTGGACGCATATCGACCTGATACTGGTGGTGGCAGGCGGCTATCAGGCCATGCGCGCCGATAGTTTCGATCTGGAGGCGGCGCAGGGCTTGCTGGCCCTGAATGTGGGCGGCGTCTTCAATTGTCTGGAGCAGGCCTTGCCGTGGCTGTTGCGCCAGGGCAGCGGCGGCATCGGCATCGTCGGCTCGGTGGCCGGCTATGGCGGCTTGCCCAAGGCGCTCGCGTATGGCGCCAGCAAGGCGGCGCTGATCAACCTGACGGAGTCGCTGTACCTGGATTTGCACGGGCGTGGCATTGACGTGTATCAAATCAATCCCGGCTTTGTCGCCACGCCGCTGACGGCGGACAATGATTTCAAGATGCCTGCCCTGATGACGGCGCACGACGCTGCCGCCGCCATGCTCGACGGCATCGAACGGGGCCAGTTCCACATCCACTTTCCCAAACGCTTCACGAATCTCCTGCGCCTGGCGCGGCTGTTGCCATACCGCGCCTATTTCTGGCTGATCAGCAAGGTGACTGGCTTATGAACGCAAGCATGGATGACCCGCTGGCGCGCCTGGTGGCGTTTTACGAGCACCTGAGCATCGAAAGCCTGGCGCAACTGGGCGCCGTGTACGCGCCGGATGCCCATTTCAAGGACCCGTTCAACGAGGTGCAGGGGCATGCCGCCATCCTGGCCATCTTCGAGCACATGTTCGTGCAGGTCGATGCGCCGCGGTTTGTCGTGCTGGAAAGCCTGGGGCAGGGGACGCAAGCCTTCCTGACGTGGGAGTTTCGTTTCCGCATGAAACGACTGGTATCTGGCGAACAATGTATTCGTGGCGCCACCCATGTGCGCTTCGATGCGCAGGGAAGGGTGGTCTTGCACCGCGATTATTGGGATGCGGCGGAAGAATTGTATGAAAAACTGCCTCTGCTGGGCGGTTTCATGCGCCTGCTCCGCCGCGCAAGCCAGCGCTAAGGTGATTTAGCGATGCTTTTAAGCAAAAAATGCAAAAAAGAAAAAGTAAATTGTGTGAAATGGGGCAGGTGAAAACTTGATTTCGGTCAAAGTGTCGTTTTTTAGAGACAAATTTGTCAAAATATTGAGAAGGCAACATTGTAAGAAATTGTTTCAATTGATGCGCAATTTGCAAGCAAGAGTCGTCCTCATGCGTTCCTGGCGGGTAGCTGGCGCATGCGCTGGTAAACATGGAAAACATTTATATGTGAGCAATTTAAATTACCGGAAAGTCAGTAATTTAATTGTCACTCTGGCTATTTTTTGAGCGCCTACGCCGACGCGCGAATTGGCGCCTACGCCCCTGAATAATGCGGCAATGCACCAAAAAAGGGCGCATTATTTCCCGTTTTTGGGCACCTGGCAGCAAACATTGGCGATGCCGTGTATGCTTCGTCCCGTTTATCCATTATCGCCTGACAAATTGTGCGCTTTGTCGCGTAAGTCTTGGAGGGTAAATGATGGGTAGAGCATGTTGATGTTTTAATCACTCGCCTGATACTGTTGCACTAATACAACGGGTGCCAGCAAACCATGCGCTATGATGGAATGGTCAATCAGGCCCATGCATTGGTTGGCAAGGGGCACTGGCTCTGTCGCGTAGTACGGTTGGCGATGGTCGGGATGCCTGAAAAAGCCCCCGGCCTGGTACCGGAAGTAACATGTTGGAACTTGATGGAATGTGAAACGGTCGTTATAGTGCCGCTTCCGGTGCCGTTTGAGCACCGAACCGGCGCACGAATGACGGTCGTTATGCAGCCTTCAAGCTTATCGGTGCAATAGCGTGCCGATACCGATATGAATGTTCCCCTGACCGGAACAGCAATGTGGCAGGTGGAGACCTTGCCCTCACTCATAAAAAGCGCTCTGCTAGAGCGCAGCTCGAGATGCATAGGCTGTATTACTTTTTGCTTCAAAAATTAAAGGAAATCGCAATGAAAAAAACTCTGATCACCCTGGCAGTCCTGGCAGCAGCCACTGGCGTAGCCCAAGCTCAATCGAGCGTTGTTATCTACGGTACCGTTGACGCTGGTTTCGTCAGCGAGCGCGGCGGCAAAGCCGGCACCACCAACAAAATCGATAGCGGCGTTGCTTCGGCTTCCCGTCTGGGCTTCAAAGGCACCGAAGATCTGGGCAGCGGCCTGTCGGCACTGTTCGTTCTGGAATCGGGTTTCAACGTTGACAACGGTCAGCAAGACGCTGCAGGTACCTTGTTCAATCGTCAAGCTTACGTTGGTCTGAGCAGCAAAACGGCTGGTACCGTAACCCTGGGTCGTCAATACACCCCTTGGTACAACACCCTGTCGAAAGTTGCTGATCCATTCGCAGCTGGCTACGCTGGTTCCGCCAAGAACTTGTTCCCAGCGAACACCACCCGTACCAGCAACACCGTGCTGTACACCTCGCCTAATTTCAACGGCTTCGATGCTGACGTTGCTTACAGCACCGCCAACAAAGACCAAGAGAGCGTGATTTCCAGCAAAATCGGTCGTCAAATGGGCGCATCGGTTGGCTACGCTAACGGTCCTTTGAACGCACGTGTTGCTTACAACACCACCAGCAACGAAACCGCCACCAGCGATGTTGGCAGCGCACGTAACTGGCTGGTAGCCGCTAACTACGACTTCGCAGTAGCGAAAGCGTATGTTGCATACGGCGTCAACAAAGGCCTGAACAGCTCGACCCGTAACAACGCCGGCGCTGGCAACTTGTTCAACACCGTATCGACCGGTGGTCTGACCACCGACGGCACCACGGCCCTGATCGGCGCAACCGTACCAGTTGGTCCAGCTGGCACCGTGATGGCTTCGATCATCCACGTCAACGACAAAAACAACTCGAACGCCGATGCGAACCAGTTCGCAGTGGGCTACTCGTACGCTCTGTCGAAGCGCACCAGCACCTACGCTTCGTACGCTAAAATCTCGAACAAAAACAACGCTGGTTACACCGTTGGTAACAACAGCAATGTTGGTTCGGGCGACCAAGCGTTCAACGTTGGTGTTCGTCACTCGTTCTAATATTCGCGCAAGCGAAGCTTAGTACCGCTCAGGCATCCCTTCGGGGATGCTGCAAGCAAAGAAACGCGCTGTCTGGCTTCGGCCTGGCGGCGCGTTTTTGCATGGGCGGCGCCAGTTATAATGGCGCCGTTACTCAAGTAAAGGAATGCCATGTCTCCATACACCTCGCCGCGCCTGGCCGTCCTGCTGGCCGCGTTGTTATTCGCCGGCGCCACGGGTGCCGCTGTCGCCGCCGTCAAGGGCAAGAAGCCGGCCGGACTGGAGCGCTACGGCGTGGCCGTCTACTCGGACCTGTGCCTGCAAAAGGATAGCGGCGAGATCGGCGGCCAGCGCGTGACCCTGCACCGCTTTGCCGAGGCCGACTCCGTCATCTATGAATTCACGGCTGGCGCCCTGAGCTGGCCCATCGTCGCCAACGACGTCAACCTGGACGCCGCCACGGGCGCCTTCGACTTCACCATCGCCGGCGCCGACAGCGAAGAGCGCACCATCGTCGGCAAGTTTTCCAAGGACGGGCAAACCCTGACCCTGGAAGGCGATTACTGCGGCGGCAATGTGCGCATGCCCATGAAACTGAGCCGCGTGCGCGATTTCGGTCGTCCCCTGAAAAACTGCACGCCCTGCCCGCCGGTACCGGAAGCGCCCGCCGAGGAAAGCGCGCCAGTACCCGCAGCCTGAGCGATCGTCGCTGTCAAAAAGAAAAAGGCCCGGTATCGACCGGGCCTTTGTTGTTTGTCGCGCTGAAACGGGCTTATTTGGCCGCCTGCGCCTTTTCCGCCGTGGCGCGGATGGTGGCGAGCGTGGCGTTCGGCGTGATCAGGTTGCCGTCATAGCGCAGCTCGATCAACGCTGGCAAGTTGTGCGCCCTGGCGTGCGCCAGCGCCCGTTGCAGGGCGGGGGCGAACTCTTCTGTCGTAGTCACCACTTCGCCATGCGCGCCATACGCCTGCGCCAGCGCCGCAAAATCCGGGTTGTGCAGGGTCGTGCCCGAGACGCGGCCCGGGTAATCGCGTTCCTGGTGCATGCGGATGGTGCCGAACATCTGGTTATTGAAGACGATGATGACCACGCCCGCCTGGTATTGCACGGCGGTGGCCAGTTCCTGGCCATTCATCATGTATTCGCCGTCGCCGGCAAAGGTGATCACGGTGCGCTCCGGATGCACGATCTTCGCCGCCACGCCGGACGGCACGCCATAGCCCATGGCGCCATTCGTCGGCGCCAGCTGCGTGCGCATGCCGCCGTAGCGGTAGAAACGGTGCGCCCACGAGGCGTAATTGCCGGCGCCGTTGGTCAGGATGGTGTCAAGAGGTGCCTGCGCCATGATCTCCTGCGTCACTTGCCACAGGTCCAGCGCTGCCTGGTCATCCTGGAAGATGGGCGGCTGCTCCTGGTAGGCGGCCAGCTCGGCCTTGGCTTCGCCCGGTGTATGTTTCCATGCGGAAGCGTCGACGGAGGCCATGGTGGCCAGCATGGCACAGACCTGCGGCATGCCGCTGTTGATCATCAGTTCGGCCTGGTAAACGCTGCCCAGCTCTTCGGCGTCCGTATGGATGTGCACCAGGCGCTGGCGCGGCACGGGCGCGTCGAACAGCGTGTAGCCGCCCGTCGTCATTTCACCGAGGCGTGGTCCGATGGCGATGACCAGGTCGGCATTTTTCACGCGCGCGGCCAGTTTCGGGTTGATGCCGATGCCGACGTCGCCGATATAGTTCGGGTGGGCATTGTCGAGCAAGTCCTGGAAGCGGAAGGCGCAGGCGACGGGCAAGTGATTCGCTTCGGCGAACTGTTGCAGGTCGGCGCATGCCTGCGGTGTCCAGGTGGTGCCGCCCAGCAAGACCAGCGGACGCTGCGCTTCGGCCAGCATGGCGCGCAACTGCTGCAGTTGCGTATCGGATGGCGATGCCTGCACCGGCTGGTAGGCGCGCGTGTCGGCGACAGTCGCCATGGAAATGAGCATGTCTTCCGGCAGGGCCAGCACCACGGGGCCGGGGCGCCCGCTGGTGGCGACCTGGAAGGCGCGCGCCAGGTATTCGGGGATGCGTTCGGCGCGGTCGATCTGCGCCACCCACTTGGCCATCTGGCCGTACATGCGGCGGTAGTCGATTTCCTGGAACGCTTCGCGGTCGACGAAATCATTGCCCACCTGGCCGATGAACAGGATCATCGGCGTCGAATCCTGATACGCCGTGTGCACGCCAATCGAGGCGTTGGTGGCGCCCGGTCCGCGCGTGACGAAGCAGATGCCCGGCTTGCCCGTCAGCTTGCCGTAGGCTTCGGCCATGAAGGCGGCGCCGCCTTCCTGGCGGTTGATGATGAAGCGGATGCCCGAATCGTGCAGGGCATCGAGCACGTCGAGGTAGCTTTCGCCAGGCACGCCAAAAGCGGTGTCGACACCATGGATCTGCAGGGCATCGACCAGGATCTGGCCGCCGGTACGGGATTGTTGCGTCATGTTCGGCTCTTTATAGTCTAGTGGGATGGCAAAGAAGTGGGGCAAGCGGTGCGCATGCGCTTGCATGCAAGCAGCTTGCCCATTCTATGTGAGCCGATTTGGCCCGGCTTTTGAAATGGCGACACCGAATTACACAATCCCCCGGGCCGGGACCCGACGAGGGGCCCGGCGAGCGGTGTCGTTCCAGCACAGGCCTTTTTGCAGAAACATGCTGCGGCGCGGTACAATGGCGGGTGAAGCAGGCCAGACAGTCGCTGGCCGGCGCAGCAATGCGCTGGCGGGAGGAAGGTCCGGACTCCATAGAGCGGGGTGACGGTTAACGGCCGTCCGCTGAAAGCCGCAAGGTATAAGGCGAGGAATAGGGCCACAGAGACGAGCGTATTAAGTTACGGTGAAACGCGGTAACCTCCACCTGGTGCAATTTCAAATAGGCACGCGATGATGCTGCTCGCGGAGCGTGCGGGTAGAAAGCTTGAGCGTCCGAGTAATCTGGCGCCTAGAGGAATGACTGTCATAGCGCCAACCTGCAAGGGAAGGCGCCGTAACAAAATCCGGCCTACCGGCCTGCTTCACTTGAATTCCAGCTCCCGGGTCTGCCGGGGAGTGTATCGGCCGCAGCGGTTTGCTTGCTGCGCGCCGCCAAAAAGCCCCCGCAAAGGGGCTTTTTTTGTTTCTAAAAATATAGCACTTAAGACAAAGTTGTATATACAAGTAAAATGAACAATTGGTTAAAGTTTCTTCGTCTCAATTAATTGCTGCATTGCAAAAATAGTTGGTCCGCATCAGGCCAGCCCCGGAAAACAGGGCCGATACGCGCCAAGGGCAAAATTTTTTTGCCTTAAACCAAGTCTTTTTCTGTGGCTGCTTGTTGTTGTGCCTGGAGGGCGAAAGTATTGTCATGTGTCAACTAACTGTAAAAAATTCAATTTTTACATTTCGTCTTTTTCGATGTTTACGGTAGGAAAACACATGTGTGCAGATGAGGTAGCACATTCACTATCTTTCATAAGTATCTAATTTATCGATATATTTTTATTTGAGACTGCTTCAACGATATGCGCTAAGTCCTTAATTTCATTAATAAAATTCCTGTTTTGCCAATCGGAAACCGCTTGACCACTATCTTTGCTTACTCTAAAGTGGGCAACTGTGTGAAAAAGTGTGTTTTTGTGGGAAATTTCCCCTTTTCATCATGATGCGCAAGCGTCGCAACCCAAGCTCAAAAAAGGTCTTCCGTGTTTCAAGGCGCGTCCGCAATCAATCTCGATGCCAAAGGCAGGATGTCTATCCCTGCCAAGCACCGTGACGCGCTGGCGATTCAATGCGAAGGCCGTCTGACCCTGACCAAGCACCCCGATGGCTGCCTGCTGTTTTTCCCCCGTCCCGTGTGGGAAAGCCACCGCCAGCAAATCGCCGCCTGGCCCATGTCGGCGCGCGCCTGGCAGCGCATCTTCCTCGGCAACGCCGTCGACGTCGAGCTGGACTCGGCCGGCCGCGTGCTGATCTCGCCTGAATTGCGCAACGCCGTGGGGCTGTCGCGCGAAGTCATGATGATCGGCATGGGCAGCCACTTTGAAATATGGGATGCCGCCAAGTTGGCCGACAAAGAACAGCAGGCGATCGATGCCGGCACCCCCGATGTACTTTCCAATTTTTCTTTCTAAGGCTCCGTAATGACACAACTCACGGTGCCGGAATTTCAGCATCGCACGGTGCTGCTCGATGAAGCGGTCGATGCGCTCGACCTGACGGGCGACCGCGCACACGGCGTTTACGTCGATGGCACGTTTGGCCGCGGCGGCCATAGTCGATTGATTTTGTCGCGCCTGGCGCTTGACGCGCGCCTGATCGGCTTCGACAAGGATTTGCAAGCCATCGCCACGGCCGAACAGATCGGTGACCCCCGCTTTGAAATTGTCCATGACAGCTTTGCCACCATGACGGCCAGCCTGGCCGAACGTGGCGTGCAGCAGGTGGACGGCATCTTGCTCGACCTGGGCATCTCGTCGCCGCAGGTCGACGATGCGGCGCGCGGTTTCAGCTTCCGCAACGACGGACCGCTGGACATGCGCATGGATACGACGCGCGGCATCTCCGCGGCCGAATGGCTGGCGGTGGAAACCGAGCAGAATTTAGAGAAAGTGATACGCGATTATGGGGAAGAACGGTTTGCTTTTCAGATTGCAAAGGCGATTGTTGCTGGCCGGGCAGTCCAGCCAATTTCAAGCACACGACAGCTTGCCGGCATCGTGGCAGGCGCCGTCAAGACCCGCGAGAAGGGTAAGGACCCCGCTACCCGCACCTTTCAGGCAATCCGCATTTTCATTAACAAAGAGCTCGAGGATCTCGAGATCGGGCTGAATCAGGCGTATGCCTGCCTGGCGCCCGGCGCGCGCATGGCCGTGATCAGTTTTCATTCGCTGGAAGACCGCATGGTCAAGCGCTTCTTCGCCTCGAAGGCGAACGTGGAGCAGCCTGACCGCCGCCTGCCGATCCGCGCGGTCGACTTGCCGCAGCCGGAAATGAAGCTGATATTGAAGATGAAGCCGTCCGATGCCGAGATCGAGGGGAATCCCCGTTCGCGTTCGGCCGTGATGCGCGTGGCGCAGCGTTTGCCCATTCCCGTTAGTGGCGGCGTCCGATGACTGGCAAGCTGTGTGTCGTGCTGTCGGCCCTGCTGGTGTGCTGCGGCCTGTCGCTGGTGAACGCGCAGTACCAGTCGCGCCACCTGCTGATCGACCTGGAGCGCGCGCAAGCGCTGTCGCGCCAGCTCGACATCGACTGGGCACAACTGCAGCTGGATCAGTCCACTTTGGGCAAGCATGAACGCATTGAATCGATCGCACGGCGCGACCTGAGCATGACGCCGCTGACGGCGGCGCGTACGCAATACCTGACGGAGGGCGAGTAATGAAGTTGGGCGGTAATAGCAACGGCCGGGTGGCGGCATCGAAAGGCGTGCCATTCTCGAAGAACCCTGTACTGGCAGTGCGTCTGCCCGTCTGGCGTTCGCGCGTCGTGCTGTTCCTGCTGTTCTTCGCTTTCGCCGGCCTGGGCGCGCGCGCGCTGTGGCTGCAGGGCGTGTCGACGCAGTTTTTGCAAAAGCAGGGCAAGGCCCGCTACGAGCGCACGCTGGAACTGCCGGCCACGCGCGGCAAGATCACCGACCGCAACGGCCAGGTGCTCGCTTCATCCGTGCCCGTGAAAGCCATCTGGGCCATTCCCGACGACGTGCTGCAGGCGTCGCCCGAGAAAATCAACGCGCTGGCCGGCCTGCTGGAAATGAATGTCAATGAATTGCGCAAGAAGCTCGATTCGGACCGCAGCTTCGTTTACCTGAAACGCCAGGTCGAGATGGACGTGGCCGACAAGATCTCCAAGCTGGGCATCGACGGCATCGACGAGCGCAAGGAATACAAGCGCTTTTATCCACAGGGCGAAGTGATGACCCACGTGGTGGGCTTTACCAACGTGGAAGACGTGGGCCAGGAAAGCATGGAACTGGCGCAGCAGAAAACCCTCGTCGGCACCACCGGCAGCCGCCGCGTGATCAAGGACCGCCTGGGCCACATCGTCGAAGATATCGGCTTCATCCACGAACCGCATGACGGCAAGGACCTGACCCTGTCCGTCGACAGCAAGATCCAGTACATCGCCTTCACGCAGCTGAAGGAAGCGGTGGAAAAATTCAATGCCAAGGCAGGCGGCGCCGTGGTGCTCGACGTGCACACGGGCGAAGTGCTGGCCCTGGCCAACTACCCCAGCTACGACCCGAACGACCGCCGCAAGCTCACCGGGCAGCAGCTGCGCAACCGCGTCATGACCGATACCTTTGAGCCCGGTTCGACCCTGAAACCGATCACCGTCTCGCTGGCGCTCGATACGGGCCGCGTCAAGCCGAGCACCCTGATCGACACGGGTCCGGGCCGCTACACCATCGCCGACCGCACCATTACCGACACCAAGCCGCACGGCGTGATCAGTGTTTCCGAAATCATCGAGATGTCGTCGAACATCGGTACCTCGAAAATCGCGCTGGGCATGCCGTCGCAGGAAATGTGGGAAATGTTTACCAAGGTGGGCTTCGGCCAGCAGCCGAAATGGGGCTTCCCCGGCGCCGTGGCCGGCCGCGTGCGTCCATATAAATCGTGGCGCCCGGTGGAACAGGCCACCATGAGCTACGGTAACGGCATTTCCGTCTCGCTGATCCAGCTGGCGCGCTCCTACATGATGTTCGCCCGCGATGGCGACACGATCCCCCTGTCATTCCAGAAGGTCAATGAGCTGCCCGTGGGCCAGCAGGTGATCAAGCCGAAGACGGCCGCCGATATGCGTGCCATGCTGGAACTGGTGGTCTCAGGCGCGCACGGCTCGGCCAAGCGCGCCCAGGTCGCCGGCTACCGCGTGGGCGGCAAGACGGGTACCGCCTATAAAGTGGAAAACGGCCGCTATGCGATGCCGCGCAAATACATCGGCTCTTTCGTGGGCATGGTGCCGATGTCGGCGCCGCGCTTCATCATTGCCGTGATGATCGATGAACCGACCGGCCCCGCCCACTATGGTGGCCAGGTTGCCGCTCCCGCTTTCGCGGCGATTGCGACCAACGCGCTGCGCGCGATGAACGTACCGCCCGATTCCTCCGTTACCGAAATCGTGGTCCCGGCCAATGCCGGCCCGGAGGCCATGTGAAGTCACTCATGACCATACAAGACATCAGTTTGTGGATCAAAGCGGCTGCCCCGTCCGGGCAGCTGACGTCCGATTCGCGCCGCGTGCAGCGCGGCGACGTGTTTTTCGCCTATGCGGGCGCCACGCATTTCATCGCCGCCGCCATCGAGCAGGGCGCCGCCGCCATCGTGCATGATGCCGTCGAATGGAACGCCGCATGGAGCGTGCCGCACCTGCTGGTCAGCGACCTGAAACGCCTGGCCGGTCCTGTGGCGCATGCTTTTTACGGCATGCCCGACAGCGCCATGTTCAGCGCCGGCGTGACGGGCACGAATGGCAAGACATCCTGCGCGCTGTGGCTGGCGCAGGCATTGGCGCGCCTCGGTGAAACGTCTTCCGTGATCGGCACGCTGGGCGTGGGCCTGTGCAAGCCGCGCGGCGCCATCGAATTCGACGTCACTGGCTACACCACTCCCGACGCCGTGCTGCTGGCGCGTAAACTCGCCGCCATGCGCGATGCCGGCGCCATGGCCGTCGCCATCGAAGTGTCGTCGATCGGCCTGGACCAGGAACGCGCGGCCGGCATGCATTTTGATGTCGCCATGTTCACCAATCTGACGCGCGACCACCTCGACTACCATGGCGACATGGCGGCCTACGAGGCGGCCAAGGTCAAGCTGTTCGACTGGCCCGGCCTGAAAACGGCCGTCATCAACCTCGATGACCCCATGGGGCTGCGCCTGGCGCGCCACGTGGATGGCAAGCTGTCCGGCGAATATCCCGTCATCGGCTACACCTTGCAGGATGCGGCCAGCCAGCCTGACTTGCCGGGTGTGCTGATGCTGCGCGCCAGCCAGTTCCGCAGCCGCCATGCCGGTACCGACTTCCACCTGGAATGCGCGCTGGGCGTGGCGCTGGTCAAGACGCAACTGGTGGGTCACTTCAATATCAGCAACGCGCTGGCGGTGCTGGGCGCCTTGCTGGCGCATGGCACCGGCCTGCGCGCCGCCATCGACGGCATCGAATCGCTGCAGCCTGCCCCAGGCCGCATGCAACAGGTGGGTGGCCAGGAAGCGCCGATGGTCGTCATCGATTACGCGCATACGCCGGACGCGCTGGAAAAAACCCTGGCCGCCTTGCGCCAGGTGGCGCAGGAGCGTGGCGGCCAGCTGTGGTGCGTGTTCGGCTGCGGCGGCGACCGCGATCCGGGCAAGCGTCCACAGATGGGCGCCATCGCGCAGTTGGCCGATCATGTGGTGGTCACCAGCGACAATCCGCGCAGCGAAGACCCGCACGCCATCATCGCGCAAATCGTCGCCGGCATGCGCGCAGACGGCCCGCAGCCACAGGCCATCGAAGACCGTGCCGCCGCCATCCTGTCGGCCATCAAGCATGCCGCCAAGCCGGACGTGATCTTGCTGGCGGGCAAAGGCCATGAGCCGTACCAGGAAATCAAGGGCAAGAAACTGCCGTTCTCCGATACCGACCATGCGCAACTGGCCCTGTCGGCGCGCCTGACCATGATGAGGACGAACTGATGCGCGGCACCCTGACAGAGTTGATGCCGTCGCTGGACGGCGCGCAGCTGGCGGGCGACGCGGCGTTTGACGGCGTGTCCACCGACAGCCGCAGCGCCCAGGCCGGCTCGCTCTTCGTCGCCTTGCGCGGCGAGAGTTTCGACGCCCACGACTTCCTCGACCAGGTGGCCGCGCGCGGCGTCGCCGCCGTGCTGGTCGAGCGCCTGCCCGCAGGCTGGGACAGCGGCAAGGTCCCGGCCATCGTGGTCGCCGATACCCTGGTGGCGCTGGGACGCATTGCCCATCACTGGCGCGGCCGTTTCAATTTGCCCGTCATCGGCGTCACCGGCAGCAATGGCAAGACCACCGTCAAGGAGATGATTTCCTCCATCCTGGCGGCGGCCTTTGGCGAAGAAGGCCGCTTGGCCACGCGCGGCAACCTGAATAATGAAATCGGCGTGCCATTGACCCTGTTCCGGCTGAGCGAGCAGCACCAGGCGGCCGTGATCGAGATGGGCATGAACCATCCGGGCGAAATCGCGCGCCTGGCGGCAATCGCCGCGCCGACGCTGGCAATGGTCAACAACGCACAGCGCGAGCACCAGGAATTCATGCATACAGTGGTAGCGGTGGCGCGCGAGAACGGCGCGGCGCTGGCGGCATTGGCCGACGACGGCGTGGCCGTCTTCCCGCACGGTGATGAATTCACGCCCGTGTGGCGCGAGCTGGCCGGCGCGCGCGCCGTCATCACCTTCGGCCTGTCGAAGGACGCTGATGTGAGCTGCACGCATCGCGCGGCCGAGGATTTTGGCAGCGACATGTTCGTCAGCGTGCGCGCGCAGGACGGCAGCTTGCGCCAGTTCTTCGTCGGCTTGCAGGCGGCGGGCGACCATAATGTGCGCAATGCGCTGGCAGCCGTGGCATGCGCCGTTGGCGCGGGCATCGCCATCGAACATATCAAGCAGGGCCTGGAGACGTTCGCGCCCGTGAATGGCCGCCTGCAGAAAAAACGTGCCGCCAACGGCGCCACCATCATCGACGACACGTATAACGCCAATCCGGATTCGGCGCGCGCGGCCATCGATGTGCTGGCGCAGGCTGCGGCACCACGCATCCTGGTGCTGGGCGAGATGGGCGAAGTCGGCACGCAGGGGCAGCAGTTCCACGAAGAGATCGGCGCCTACGCCGCCATCAAAGGCATCGAATACGTGCTGGCGACGGGCGGCCTGGCGCGCCATCTGGTGAATGCGGCGCAGGCTGCCGCCAGCCAGGAATCGGGCACGGTCGTGGAGTATTTTGAACAGTTCGACGGCTTGCTGGCGGCGCTCGATGCGCATTTGTCCGGCCGTTCGGATGCAACAGTATTAATCAAGGGCTCCCGCTTCATGAAAATGGAACGGGCCGTGCAGCATTTGATTGGTTCAAACAACAATAACAAGGAAGCTCACTAATCATGCTGCTCTGGCTCGCTCATTATTTCCAGGACGACATTGGCCCATTGCGGGTCTTTAACTTCATCACGTTCCGCGCCGTCTTTGCCACGCTGACGGCGATTTTGATCGGCCTGTGCGCCGGTCCCGCCGTGATCCGCATGCTCACGCGCATGAAGGTCGGCCAGGCCGTGCGCACGGACGGCCCGCAGACGCATCTGAAAAAACACGGCACGCCCACCATGGGCGGCGTGCTGATCCTGATCGCCATCGGCATTTCCACCCTGCTGTGGGCCGACCTGTCGAACCGCTTCATCTGGCCGGTCCTGATCGTCACGCTGGGCTTTGGCGCCGTCGGCTGGGCCGACGATTACCGCAAGGTGGTGCACCAGGACCCGGAAGGCATGCGCTCGCGCGAAAAATACTTCTGGCAGTCGTTGATCGGCATCGTCGCCGCGTTTTACCTGGCGTTTTCTGTCTCCGTGTCGGAACCCGACGCGGGTCACGTGTGGAATCTGATCTACGCCTGGGTGCAGTCCGGCTTCGCCATGGACCTGCCGCCGAAAGCCGACCTGATCGTCCCGTTCTTCAAGACCATCAGCTATCCGCTGGGCGTGTGGGGCTTCATCGCGCTGACCTACTGCGTCATCGTCGGTACCAGCAATGCCGTCAACTTTACGGACGGCCTGGATGGCCTGGCCATCATGCCGACCGTGATGGTGGGCACGGCCCTGGGCCTGTTCGCCTACCTGACGGGTAACGCCACGTATGCGCGCTACCTGTTCATTCCGCACATTCCAGGCGCCGGCGAACTGGTGATCTTCTGCGGCGCGCTGGCCGGTTCCGGCCTGGCCTTCCTCTGGTATAACACGCACCCCGCGAAAGTGTTCATGGGCGACGTGGGCGCACTGGCCCTGGGCGGCGCGCTGGGCACCGTGGCCGTCATCGTGCGCCAGGAAATCGTCCTGTTCATCATGGGCGGCATCTTCGTCGTCGAAACGCTGTCCGTGATTATCCAGGTCGTCTGGTTCAAGTACACCAAGAAGCGCTATGGTGCTGGCCGCCGCGTTTTCCTGATGGCGCCGTTGCATCACCATTTTGAACAAAAAGGCTGGAAAGAGACGCAGGTTGTCGTGCGTTTCTGGATCATCACCATGATGCTGGTGCTGCTCGGCCTGACCACTTTGAAGCTGCGCTGATGATGTACGACGCTAAAACCGCACTGGTACTGGGCCTCGGGGAGTCGGGTCTGGCCATGGCCCTGTGGCTGGCCCGCAGCGGTGCCTGCGTGCGCGTGGCCGATACAAGGGAAACCCCTGAGCGCCTGGCCGCGCTGCAGGCTGCCGTGCCGCAGGCGCAGTTCATCGCCGGCGCCTTCACGGCCGAGCTGCTCGATGGCGTCGATTTTGTCGCCGTCAGCCCCGGCCTGGCGCCGGGCCGCGAACTGGCGCAGATTGCACCTGCCGCTGCGGAGAAAAATATCCCCGTGTGGGGCGAGATCGAACTGTTCGCGCAGGCCTTGGCCGCGCTCAAGGCGGAACGCGGCTATGCGCCGAAAGTCATCGCCATCACGGGCACCAACGGCAAGACGACGGTCACCAGCCTGGTGGGCTTGCTGTGCGAACGCGCCGGTCTGGTCACGCGCGTGGCCGGCAATATCAGCCCGGCGGCGCTGGACGTGCTGCGCGAGGTGCTCGATGCCGAGCCCGCGCCGCTGCCGGTCGATGCCGAAGCTGAAGCGGCGCAATCCGTTGCCAGCACCTTGCCGCAGGCGTGGATACTGGAGTTGTCCAGCTTCCAGCTGCACACGACGTTCAGCCTGCAGGCCGATGCGGCCACGGTTCTGAATCTGTCGCAGGATCACCTGGACTGGCATGGCGACATGGCCTCCTATGCGAGCGACAAGGCACGCATCTTCGGCGAGCAGACCGTGCGCATCCTGAACCGCGACGATGCGTTAGTTATGCACATGGCCGATCCGCTGGCCGCGACGATCACCTTCGGCACGGGCGAGCCGCTTGACGTGGACAGCTTTGGCCTGGTCAATGAACGGGGCATCTTCTGGCTGGCGCAAGCCGTGCCCAGCGAAGAAGTCATCGAGAAAAAACGCAAGAAGAACGATCCGGCACCGGAACCGGTGCCGACGATGGCGAAGAAACTGATGCCGGCCGATGCGCTGAAAATCCGCGGCCAGCACAATGCCTCGAATGCGCTGGCGGCGCTGGCCCTGTGCCGCGCCATCGGCCTGCCGTTCGCACCGCTGCTGCATGGCTTGCGCGAGTATCAGGGCGAGCCGCACCGGGTGGAACTGATCACGGCCGTGGGTGAAGTCGAATACTACGACGACAGCAAGGGCACCAACGTGGGCGCGACAGTGGCTGCGCTGTTCGGCCTGGGCAAGGCGTTTGGCGGTGCGGAGCAGCGCCTGGTGCTGATCGCCGGCGGTGACGGCAAGGGGCAGGACTTCTCGCCGCTGGCTGAACCCGTATCGCGCTACGTGCGTGCCGTGGTGCTGATCGGCCGCGATGCGCCTGCGCTGCGCGCTGCTCTGGAGCCGGCTGGCGTGGACATCATCGACTGCGCCACCTTGCCGGAAGCCGTCAAGCGCGCCAGCAGCCTGGCGCTGGCCGGCGATGCCGTGCTGCTGTCGCCCGCTTGCGCCAGCCTGGACATGTTCAAGAACTATGCGCACCGCGCACAGGTATTTGTCGACGCCGTGCGCGACATCGCGCTGGAAAACGGACAGGATATCTGATGGCCTTCCAACTGCCCTTCAGCTTTGGTTCCGGCTCGGCTGCCAAGCCGCTGGATAGCCGCGCGCGGCAATCGAAGATGATGGACTATGACAAGCCGCTGGTGTGGGTGGTCCTGCTGCTCATGTTGCTGGGCATGGTGATGGTGTATTCGGCGTCGATCTCGCTGTCGGACGCGCGCAAGTTCGCCGCCTATACGAACAATTATTTCGTCGTGCGCCAGGCGCTGTTCATCGGCGTGTCGATCATCGTCGGCGCGCTGGTGTTCCGCATTCCCGTCGCCACCTGGCAAAAGATGGCGCCGTGGCTGTTCATCGGCACCCTGGTGCTGCTGGTGATGGTCTTGATACCTGGCCTGGGTGTGTCGGTTAACGGTGGCCGCCGCTGGCTGAACCTGCCGGGCCTGCGGCCGCAGCCGTCCGAGCTGATGAAGGTGGTGATGGTGCTGTACGCTGCCGATTACACCGTGCGCAAGCAGGAATACATGCACAAGCTGACCAAGGGTTTCATGCCGATGGCGCTGGCCGTCAGCTTCGTCGGCCTGCTGCTGCTGATGGAGCCCGACCTGGGCGCTTTCGGCGTGATCGTCTGCATCGCCATGGGCATCCTGTTCCTGGGTGGCGTCAACGCCATCTGGTTCGGCGGCATCGGCGCCATGCTGACGGCGATCTTCGTCACCATCATCGCTTTGTCGAAATTCCGCCGCGAGCGGTTTTTTGCGTATCTCGATCCTTGGCAGGAAGACAATGCGCTGAACAAGGCTTACCAGCTGACGCACTCGCTGATCGCCTTCGGGCGCGGCGAACTGTTTGGCGTGGGCCTGGGCGGCAGCGTGGAAAAGCTGCACTACCTGCCCGAAGCGCATACGGACTTCTTGCTGGCCGTGATCGGCGAGGAACTGGGCCTGGTGGGTGTGCTGATCGTGATCGGCATGTTTTACTGGATTATCAAGCGCGCGTTCGATATCGGCCGCCAGGCGATCGCCATCGACCAGACCTTCGCGGGACTGACGGCAAAAGGCATCGCCATCTGGATCGGCGTGCAGACCTTCATCAACATGGGCGTGAACCTGGGCCTGCTGCCGACCAAGGGCTTGACTTTGCCCCTGATGAGTTATGGCGGCACGGGCGTACTGATCAACTGTATCGGCCTGGCGATTTTACTGCGCATCGATTACGAAAACCGGATCCTGATGCGCGGAGGCCGGCTATGAATAACGTGACGAACTTGAAAACGACGAAAAGACTGATGATCATGGCGGCCGGCACCGGTGGCCATATTTTTCCTGGGCTGGCGATTGCGCAGACCATGCGCGCGCGCGGCTGGGAAGTGAGCTGGCTGGGCACGACCCATGGCATGGAGCAGGAGCTGGTGCCGAAGCACGGCATTCCCATGGATGCCATTGAATTTTCCGGCATGCGTGGCAAGGGTCTGGCGCATACGGTCAAAGGCGGCTTCAAGATGCTGGCGAGTTTTTTTGCCATCCGCCGTTTCATCGCCAGCCGCAAGCCGGACGTGGTGATGGGCATGGGCGGCTACGTGACCGTGCCGGGCGGCCTGATGGCGCGCCTGAAGGGCGTGCCGCTGGTGCTTGTCAATGCCGATGCGGCGCTGCTGCTGTCGAACAAGACGCTGGTGCCGCTGGCACAAAAGGTTTGCTTCGGTTTTCCCGCTGATTTCGGCAGCGCCGCCGGCAAGGCTGTCGTCACGGGCAATCCCGTGCGCGCCGAGATCCTCGCCATGGCGCCGCCGGCATCCCGCTTTGCGGGCCGCAGCGGGCCGCTGCGCATCCTGGTGGTGGGCGGCAGCCTGGGTGCGAAAGCGCTGAACGACAATCTGCCTGCCGCGCTGGCCCTGATGCCGGAGGGCGAACGTCCGCTGGTGACGCACCAGTCGGGCAAGAAGAATATCGACGCCCTGCATGCCGCGTATGCGCAGGCGGGCGTGCAGGCCAATGTGGTCGACTTCATCGACGACATGGCCAAGGCGTATACCGAGGCCGACCTGGTGATTTGCCGCGCTGGCGCCATCACCCTGTCGGAATTGACGGCGGCCGGCGTGGCGAGCGTGCTCGTGCCGCTGGTGGCGTCGACCACGAGTCACCAGCGCGATAACGCGCAATGGATGGCCAAACAAGGCGCGGCGATTCATCTGCCGCAGACGGAAATGAGTGCGGCGTCGCTGAGCACCCTGCTGGCGTCCTTGACGCGCGATACCTGCCAGCAGATGGCGCAGGCGGCACTGGCAGCAGGCAAGCGCGACGCCAATGAGGCGATCGCACACGTATTGGAAAAACTGGCATGAGGTTAGCTCTGTGAAGCATAAAGTAAACAATATCCACTTTGTCGGCATCGGCGGCAGCGGCATGAGCGGCATCGCCGAAGTGCTGGTCAACCTGGGCTACAAGGTGTCGGGCTCCGACCTGGGCAGCAATGCGGCGACGCAGCGCCTGGCGAGCCTGGGCGCGACTGTCATGCTCGGCCACGCGGCCGAAAATATCGGCGACGCCGATGCGGTCGTGACCTCGGGCGCCGTCCCGCAAGACAATCCGGAAGTGGTGGCAGCGCGTGCGCGCAAGATCCCGCTGGTGCCGCGCGCCGTGATGCTCGGTGAATTGATGCGTTTGAAACGCGGCATCGCCATCGCCGGCACGCATGGCAAGACGACGACGACCAGTCTGGTCGCTTCGGTGCTGGCGCAGGGCGGCCTCGATCCTACTTTTGTGATCGGTGGACGCCTGACCAGTGCCGGCGCGAACGCCAAGCTCGGATCGGGCGACTACCTGGTGGCCGAAGCCGATGAGTCGGACGCCTCGTTCCTGAACCTGGCGCCGATGATCGAAGTGATCACGAATATCGACGCCGATCACATGGACACCTACGAGCACGATTTCGAAAAGCTCAAGCAGGCGTTCGTGCAGTTCACGCACCGTCTGCCTTTCTATGGCCGCGCCATGCTGTGCATCGATGATCCGCACGTACGCGCCATCATCCCGTTCGTGACCAAGCCGGTCACCACCTATGGCTTCGCGCAGGACGCCGAAGTGCGCGCCATCAACGCGCGTGCAGTGGGCCTGGAAATGCATTTCACGGTGCTGCAGGAAGGCTATCCTGATCTCGACGTGGTGTTGAACCAGCCTGGCATGCACAATGTGCAAAATGCCTGCTCGGCGATCGCCATCGCGCGCGAAATCGGCATCGCCGACAGCGCCACCCAGCAAGGACTGGCCGAGTTTTCCGGCGTGGGCCGCCGCTTCACGCGCTATGGCGACGTGGCACTGCCGAACGGCGGCAGCTTTGCGCTGGTCGATGATTTCGGCCACCATCCGGTGGAAACGGAAGTGACCCTGGCCGCTGCGCGCGCCGCCTATCCTGGCCGCCGCCTGGTGCTGGCTTTCCAGCCGCACCGCTACAGCCGCACGCGCGACCTGTTCGAGGATTTCGTCAAGGTGCTCGGTGCACCCGACGTGCTGCTGCTGTCCGAAGTGTATGCGGCAGGCGAAGCGCCCATCGTCGCCGCCGACGGCCGCGCATTGGCGCATGCGCTGCGCGCGCGCGGCAAGATCGAACCGATTTTCGTCGAGTCCATGACGGACATGGCCGACACCATCATGAGCGTGGCGCGCGACGGCGACGTCGTGCTGACCATGGGAGCCGGCTCGATCAGCGGCATCCCGCAACAACTGACAACGTATCAATCTCACACTGCAAAGGCCTGACGTGAACCAAGCTTCAGCTATCGACGTTAAACAATTGGGCAAAGTCGGCGTCCTGTTCGGCGGCAGCTCGGCCGAGCGCGAAGTGTCGCTGATGTCCGGCGCGGGCGTACTTGCCGCTCTGAAAAGCCGTGGCGTGGACGCGCACGCGTTCGACACGGGCGAACGCAGCCTGGCCGAACTGGCTGCCGAGCAATTTGACCGCGTCTTCATCGCGCTGCATGGCCGCTTTGGCGAAGACGGCAGCCTGCAGGGCGCGCTGGAGCAGCTGGGCATCCCTTACACGGGTAGCGGTGTGATGGCGTGCGCGGTGGGCATGGACAAGGTCTATACCAAGATGATCTGGCTGATGCACCAGTTGCCGACGCCACAGTACGCGGTGCTCAATGATAGCTCCGACCTGGCCAAAGTGGCAGCTGAACTGGGCTTGCCGCTGATCGTCAAGCCGCCGCATGAGGGTTCGAGCATCGGCATCACCACCGTCAATGAAGCATCGGCCTTCCAGGCGGCCTACGATATCGCCGCCGGTCTCGATGATTCGGTACTGGCCGAGGAATTCATCAAGGGCCGCGAATTCACCGTGGCGATCCTGGGCCAGGGCGCCACGGCGCGCGCGCTGCCGCCGATTGAAATCGTCGCGCCGCAAGGCAATTACGACTATCAGAACAAGTACTTCACGGACGATACGCAGTATTTTTGTCCGCCGCAGCTGGACCAGGCGATTGTGTCGGAAATGGAGCGCATCGCCGTGGCAGCCTACCGTGCCCTCGGCTGTGAAGGCTGGGGACGGGTCGATGTGCTGATGCGTGCGGCCGACAGCAAGTTGTTCCTGCTGGAAGTCAATACCTCGCCCGGCATGACGGGGCACTCGCTCGTGCCGATGGCGGCACGCGCGGTGGGTATCAGCTATGAAGACCTGTGCCTGGAAATCGTCGCCGGCGCGCGACTGAAAATGCACAAGGGACAGCACTGATATGTGGCATGACGCTAAAAGCCTCAATACGACTGCCAACGGCTTGCTGGCCGCGGTTCTGGTCGTGTGCGTGGCGGCCGGCGTCTGGTGGGTGTCGCAGCGTCCCATGTTCGACCTGCGCACGATCAAGGTGGAAAGTGCGGACGACAAGGGCCTGCGTCACGTGAATTACCTGACCCTGCGCAGCGGCACTTTGGGCCGCATCAAGGGCAATTTCTTCACGACCAACCTGGAAAGCGTGCGCGGCGTGTTCGAAGCGGTACCCTGGGTGCGCCGTGCCAGCGTGCGGCGCGAGTGGCCGAACCAGCTGATTGTGGCGCTGGAAGAACACGAAGCGCTGGGTACCTGGGGCGAGGACGGGCGTTTGCTGTCGGTCAAGGGCGACGTGTTTACGGCCAATGTAGCCGAAGCCGAAGACGACCATGAATTGCCTGCGTTTGCCGGTCCCGACGGCAGCGAGAAGGAAGTACTGGCCACCTATGTGCAGCTGGCGAAGTGGTTTGCGCCGTTGAAGATGGTGCCTGAATCGCTGTCGCTGTCGAGCCGCTATGCGTGGACCGTGAAACTGGATAACGGCATGAGCGTGGCGCTGGGGCGCGAGCAGAATCATACGACCCTGAAGGCGCGGGTCGACCGGCTGGTGGGCATCTACCCGCAGCTGGCGAGCCGGCTGGAGAATATCGACACGATCGATATGCGCTACCAGAATGGTCTGGCGCTCAGTTCCGCCGGCCTGGTGATACCGGCCGAAGGCAAGGATGGCAGGCCGGCGCCAGCCATCAGGAAGAAAAATGGCAGTCCGATTAAAAAACCGACTTAACCGAATAATCAATTTAACAATAGCCCAAAAAACTAGGCGACAGAAATGACAAAAGACGCGAAAAACCTGATCGTCGGCCTCGACATCGGCACCTCGAAAGTGGTGGCGGTGGTAGCCGAAGTGATGTCCGACGGACGCCACGAAGTGATCGGGCTGGGCCAGCACGAATCGAAGGGCCTGAAAAAGGGCGTAGTGGTGAATATCGAGGCCACGGTGGAATCCATCCAGCGCGCGCTGGAAGAGGCCGAGCTGATGGCTGACTGCAAGATCCGCAATGTGTACGCGGGCATTGCGGGCAGCCATATCCGCAGCTTCAATTCCAGCGGTATGGTGGCCATCAAGGACAAGGAAGTGACGGCGACCGACGTGGCGCGCGTCATCGAGACGGCAAAAGCGGTTAACATTCCGACCGATCAGCAATTGCTGCACACGGTGCCGCAAGAGTTCATCGTCGACAGCCAGGAAGATGTGCGCGAGCCTATCGGCATGAGCGGAATCCGCCTGGAAGTGAAGGTGCATATCGTCACCGGAGCCGTGTCGGCAGTGCAGAACATCGTCAAGTGCGTGCGCCGCTGCGGCCTGGAAGTGTCGGACCTGATCCTGCAGCCGATGGCTTCGGCCGATGCGGTGCTCACGCCCGACGAGAAGGAACTGGGCGTGGTGCTGATCGACATCGGCGGCGGCACGACCGATGTGGCGGTATTCTCCGATGGCGCGATCCGCCATACGGCAGTCATTCCCATCGCCGGCGACCAGATCACCAACGACATCGCCATGGCCTTGCGTACCCCGACCGCGGAAGCGGAAGAAATCAAGATCCGCTATGGCGTGGCCAAGCAGGTCCTGGCCGACCCTGGCGAATCGCTGGAAGTGCCTGGCCTGGGCGACCGCGGCCCGCGCAACCTGTCGCGCCAGGCGCTGGCGGCAGTGATCGAGCCGCGTGTCGAGGAGCTGTTCGCGATGGTGCACCAGGTGGTGCGCGAATCCGGTTATGAAGGTGTGCTGTCGTCGGGCATCGTGCTCACGGGCGGTACGTCCATCATGCCCGGCATGGTGGAAATGGCGGAAGACATTTTCCTGAAACCGGCGCGCCTGGGCACGCCCGAGTATCGGGGCCAGCTGGCTGACGTGGTGCGCAGTCCGCGCTATGCCACGGTATTGGGCCTGCTGCTGGAAGCGAAGAAGCAATACCTGCGCGGCCACATCGTGACGCGTCAGGATGGCTCGGTGAAGGCGGTCTGGCAGCGCATGAAGGAATGGTTTTTAGGTAATTTTTAAGGGCGTACTTCAAGCCCGGCAGCACAGGTTTTTTGGCAGCATCGCAGGTACACACACATAACTTTATTTTATATTTAACCGCAGTTTTCAATCTCCAGTTCTCCTACCAATATGAGGCCTGGCGCTTGGAAACCGCATCTGATAGGAGCACATCATGGAGTTCGATATGGTCGATAACACAGCTTTAGGTACCGTCATCAAGGTCGTCGGCGTCGGCGGTGCGGGTGGCAATGCAGTCCAACACATGATCAACAAAGGCATGTCGGGTGTGGAGTTCATTGCCGCCAACACCGACGCACAGGCCCTGTCGACATCGAAGGCGCACAACATCATCCAGATCGGCGATACCGGCCTGGGCGCCGGCATGAAGCCTGCCGTCGGCCGCCAGCTGGCCGAAGAATCGCGCGCACGCATTGCCGACGCGCTGCGCGGCGCGCACATGGTCTTCATCGCTGCCGGCATGGGCGGCGGTACGGGAACGGGCGCTGCACCTATCGTGGCCGAAGTGGCCAAGGAGCTGGGCGCGCTGACGGTCGCCGTGGTATCGAAGCCATTCTCGTACGAAGGCCAGAAGTGCATGGACATCGCCGACGAAGGCCTGGAGCAGCTCTCCTTGCACGTCGATTCGCTGATCATCATCCTCAACGAAAAACTGGAAGAGATCTACGAAGACGAAAGCATGCTGGAATGGATGCAGCACGCCGATGATGTGCTCAACAACGCGGTGGCCGGCATTGCCGAGATCATCAACGTGCCGGGCCACATCAACGTCGACTTCAACGACGTGAAAACCATCATGGGCGAGCAGGGCAAGGCCATGATGGGTACGGCGACCGCTTCCGGCGTCGACCGCGCGCGCATCGCCGCCGAACAGGCTGTCGCTTCGCCGCTGCTCGATGGCATCGACCTGTCCGGTGCGCGCGGCGTGCTGGTCAACGTCACGGCCAGCCGTGGCTTGAAAGGTAAAGAGATCAAGGAAGTCATGGCTGCCGTGCGCGCGTTTGCCGCGCCGGATGCGTCGATCGCGCAAGGCATCGCCTACGACGACGCCATGGGCGACGACATCCGCGTCACCGTGGTGGCCACGGGCCTGGGCCGCGCCAAGAAAAACATCCAGCTGGTACCGCAGCAAGTGCTGCGCACCGGTACCCACAACAGCCCGCTGACCCCGTCGGCTGCCATGGGTAGCGCGCAAGCGGCGACGACGACGGTTGGCGTGGCTACGCCAGCAGCCGGTTTCGACGGCATGAAGGCGCCGGCAGTATGGCGCCGCGAATCGGCTTCCGAGCAGGTGCGCGCGATGGAAAAGAATGGCATGGAAACCTACGATATCCCGGCATTCCTGCGTAAACAGGCCGATTAAGGTGATCTGATGTCAGCAAACACGACGGCGGCCTGAGGGGCGCCGTTTTTTTTGGCGGTTTTTGACTTTTGCCTTTGCCTTTGCCTTTGCGGCCACTTTCTGCACAAATACGGCAAGTCAGGCATACTATTGCGCAGTGTCGGCATCATGCCGGCAGAACCAGATCACGGGCGCTGTCCGCTCCACGGAACGGGCTGCGTCCTCAACCGACAGTACACAAGGAGTCAACATGACCATCAAGATCGGCGACACCCTGCCAGAAGGCACCCTGGCCGAATTCATCGAAAGCGAAACCGAAGGCTGCGCACTGGGCCCGAACACGTTCAACGTGCAAGACCTGGTCAAGGGCAAGAAGATCGTCATCTTCGGCCTGCCAGGCGCCTACACCCCGACCTGCTCCGCACAGCACGTGCCAGGCTACGTGCAGCACGCTGCCGACCTGAAAGCCAAAGGCGTCGATGAAATCTGGTGCATCTCCGTCAACGACGCGTTCGTGATGGGCGCCTGGGGCCGCGATCAGAAAGCCACCGGCGTGGTACGCATGATGGCTGACGGCAATGCCGCCTACAGCAAGGCCCTGGGCCTGGACGCCGATTTTTCCAAGCACGGCATGGGCACGCGCTCGCAGCGCTACTCGATGCTGGTCGACAATGGCGTCGTGACGCAATTGAACGTCGAGCAGGGCGGCAAGTTTGAAGTGTCGAATGCGGAAACCTTGCTGGGCCAGCTGGCCTAAGCAGAGTGCAGCGTGGGTGGACCTGTGCAGGTCGGCGTAGGTCGGCTTAGCGCAGCGTAAGCCGACGAGCTGCGTTCGCACCGCGTTTGCTCTGGCATTGTTGGATTACGCGCTACGCGCTAATCCAACCTACGTAACTAGACGGGGTCAGACCCCTTCAAAAAAACGGCGCCATCGGCGCCGTTTTTACGTTTACTGTACTGAGGGTTTCGTCGCCTCGAACATGGCCGCATCGATGCTGAACGAATAATCGTCTTGCAGCGCAAAATATCTGCGCGCTTCTTCGGGGGCGCCATCGAACAGGTTGCGGATGGCTGCTACGCGTTCGCCTGGCGTGCGCATGCGCGCCACCCACTCGTCGAACTGCATCGTCAGTTTCCACACGCTGCGCAAGCTGTGCGTGAAGCCCGCGTTATCGAACTTGGCGCCCCACTCGCAGGTGCGGTAGTCGCGCACGTGCGACGCGTCGCGCAGCATTTCCACCGCTTGCAGAGTGCTGTCGTACAGGGCCGTTTTCGGTGCGACGATGTCGACCACCAATAAAGTGCCGTTCGGGCGCAGCACGCGCCAGGCCTCCGCCAGGGCAGCGGCCACGTCGTTCCAGTGGTGCGCGGAAAAGCGCGTGACGACCATGTCGAAGCTGGCGTCGGCAAACGGCAGGCGCGCCACATCGCCCTGTTGCGTGCGGATGTTGTGCAAGCCGCGCTGCACCCTGGCGCAGTCGACCACGTCGAGCATGGGCTGCGCCAGGTCATACGCGACGACCGATTGCGCCACGGGAGCGACGGCGAAGCTGGCGTGGCCGGCGCCGCAGCCCAGGTCCAGGACGGCCGGCTTGCCATGGCGGCGCGCGCATTCCTGCATCAGCACCAGGTCGGCGCCTTGCGCGTGTACCGCGCTGCTCAGGTAGGCATTCGCCGTCTTGCCAAACTGTTCGGTAACGACATCGTGCTGCTGCATGGTTTTCTCCTGTTGATGGGTGAGTTCCTGCAGAATAGGGATAAAATTATCCTGTAACAAGACCATAACTTATACTGGTATATTTACTACCACGCAGGTATCTGATGTCGAATAAGCTCGCTGAATTCATCCGCGCCCGGCGCGAAGCCGTCACCCCCGCCATGGCCGGCTTGCCTGGAGGTGGGCGCCGCCGCACGCCGGGCTTGCGGCGCGAAGAGCTGGCGCAGCTGTGCGACGTCAGCCCCACCTGGCTGACGTGGCTGGAGCAGGGGCGGCCCGTGTCGGCGTCGGCCAAGATGCTGGCCCGCCTGGCGCAGGTGCTGCAGCTGAGCGCGGCCGAGCGCGCTTATCTGTTCGAGGTGGCCGACAAGCATGATCCCAGCCATGGCACAGGCGAGGGCGGAGGGCCGGCCGCCGCCGAGCTGGCCGCCATCGTCGCCGCCATCGACGCGCCCGCGTATATCCTCGACCGCGAATGGAATGCCGTGGCGTGGAACGGGGCGGCGTCCGCCTTGTTCACGGGCTGGCTGCATGACGACGGGGATGCACCGAACCAGTTGCGCTTCATGTTCCTGGATGCGGGGGCGCGCGCGCTGGTCGTCGGCTGGCCCGAACGGGCGCAGCGGCTGGTGGCGGAATTCCGCGCCGATATCGGCCGCCAGGCGGACCAGGCGCCGCTGGCCGGCCTGATCGCGGAACTGGCCGGCGCCAGCCTTGAATTTCGCCAGTGGTGGGGCGCGCAGCAGGTGCAGGGCCGCGATGGGGGATTGCGCCGCTTCCAGCATGCGCAGCAGGGGCTGCTGGAGTTCAATCAGGTGACCTTGCACCTGGCGCGCCAGCACGACTTGAAACTGGTGATGCTGTTGCCGGTGCCATAAGGTAAACGGTCGCGCTTGCTATAATCGGGCTGACGGCGTGGCCTTGCCCGCCGGTCCTGGCTCCGGCCGTCGCCATGATGACGGTCCCGTTCTTTTGCCCGGAGTCTGTCCTGTTACCCCGCAATCAAAACCTGCGCAGCATCTATGTGATGCTGGTCGCTGTCGCCATGTTTTCCCTGATGGACACAGCCATGAAGCTGCTGTCCGCCCATTATCCCGCCATGCAGGTGACGGCCTTGCGCGCCCTGTCGTCCTTGCCGCTCGTGTGCCTGTACCTGCTGTACCGCGGCGCTTTCAAGAACGTGCTGAAGGTGCGCTGGCCGCTGCACTTGCTGCGCGGCGCGCTGGGCGTGCTGATGATCACCCTGTTCGCCTACGGCTTGAAGCGCATGTCGCTGGCCGAAACGTATGCGCTGTTCTTCGTCGCGCCCTTGCTGATCACGGTCCTGTCGGTTTTTATACTGAAGGAAAAAGTCGATGTCGCGCGCTGGTGCGCCATCGCCGTGGGGCTGCTGGGCGTGCTGGTGGCGCTGCGCCCGGACGGCTCGGGATTCTTTTCGCTGGCCGGCCTTGCCGTGCTGGGTTCGGCCGCCTGCTACGCCATTTCGGCCGTCACGGGACGCATCCTGAGCCGCACGGACGCCAGCGAAAGCATGGTCTTCTGGCTGATGGTGATGATGGCCATCGGCGGCGTGGCCCTGTCGGCGCATGAGTGGGTGAGCATCCGCCGCGAAGACTGGTGGCTGCTGGCGGGCCTGTCCGTCAGCGGCTTCCTGGGGCAGCTGGCCATCACGGAGGCATTTCGCTTTGGCAAGGCGTCCAGCGTGGCGCCGTTCGAATACTCGGCCCTGGCCTGGGGCATGGCCCTGGACTGGCTGCTGTGGCGCGCCTTGCCCGACGAATACACCCTGATCGGCGCGGCCATCATCATCGGCAGCGGGATTTACCTGGTGCGGCGCGAAGCCGTACACGCCGAGAGCGAACATCCATGACGGCCGGATGTGGTTTTTCTGGCTTGGCCCATGCCGTGCCGCAACGAACAGTCAGCAAATAGATATAATCGACAGATGTTAAAACAACGCACTATCAAACAACAGGTCCGCACCATCGGTGTCGGTTTGCACTCTGGCACCAAGGTCGAGCTGACCTTGCGTCCCGCCGCGATCGATACGGGCATCGTGTTTCGCCGCATCGACCTCGATCCCATCGTCGAGTTTCCCGCCAGCGCCATGGCCGTGGGCGATACGCGCATGGCTTCCGTGCTGATCAAGGATGGCGCCAGGGTTTCTACCGTGGAGCATCTGATGTCGGCTGCGGCCGGCCTGGGCGTCGATAATATGTACATCGACGTGAATGCGGAAGAAATTCCCATCATGGATGGTTCCGCCTCGTCCTTCGTCTATCTGCTGCAGCAGGCTGGCGTGGAAGAGCAGCAGGCGCCGAAGAAATTCATCAAGGTCATCAAGCCGGTGGAAGTGCGTCATGGCAAGGGTGACGCGGAGAAATGGGCGCGCTTGTCGCCGTACGACGGCTTCAAGCTCGACTTCTTCATCGAATTCAATCATCCGGCCGTCGATGGCACGATGCAGCGCGCCTCCGTCGACTTTGGCGACGTGTCGTATGTGCACGACGTGGCGCGCGCGCGCACCTTTGGTTTCATGCAGGACGTGGAAAGCTTGCGCGGCATGGGCCTGGCGCGCGGCGGTTCGCTGGAAAACGCCATCGTCATGGATGAATACCGCATCCTCAACGCCGATGGCTTGCGCTATGAAGACGAGTTCGTGCGCCACAAGATCCTCGACGCCATCGGCGACCTGTACCTGGTGGGCCACCCCTTGCTGGCGTATTACACGGCGCACAAGTCCGGCCACGCACTGAACAACCAGCTGCTGCTGGCGCTGCTGGAACAGCCGGAAGCGTATGAAATCGTCTCGTTCGATACCAACGAGGCGGCACCGCAATCCTACTTACGCCAGATGGAGCGCGAGTGGTCGTTGACGTAGGTCGGATTACGGCCCGAAGGGCCTAATCCGACCTACGTGCTGCCGCCTGGCGTTGTTAATCTTTAGGTTCGCGGTGGTGGCGCAGCATATTGCGCAGCGCCGCGATCAATTGCTCGTTCTGCTTCGACGCGGGCAGGGCCGTGCTCAGCTCTTCCAGGGCCGTCATGGCTTTTTCCGGCAAGACCAGCGCCCGTGTATGCACGATGGGCGCGATGCTCCTGATGACCTGCACTTTCAGCTTGATGCCTGAAATCTGCCAGCCCTTTCTTTCCAGTTCCCCTTGCAATTTCGGTAATTGCTGCTTGAGCTTGGCCGCCAGCGCCGCGTTCGGCGTGGCCAGCACCAGTTGGCCGCTTTCAAATTGCAGGATGTCGCAATGCTCGAACATCGCCGGCAAGGCCCTGGCGCAATCTTTTTGCAGGGCGGCCAGGCGCGTGACGGTGGGCATCAGGGATGCCATCGTGGCGTTGCCGCGCAGAAAATCGGTTGCGCCAGTGACGGCCGGGCCTGAACGGGCAAAGCCGTAGCCACGGCGCGGCGCCGGAGAGTAGGTAGGAGTTCGCATGGCCGAAACATAGCACACTCGCCCGCGCATGACGAGTGCGGCGGCGGGTGCGGCGCAGGCTGGCCGGCCGTATTGCCTTACAGTATGGAAAATGTCCGCAATTTCTGCCATTTGTTTGTCATTAAGCTATTGTTATATGGTGCATTAGCCCAACCTTGGCGGGAACGCATGATAAAATCATCGTCTTTTGCCATAGTCGAACTCCGTGCGGTCACGCGATTGTTACCTCGTTGTCACCTACCGAGCTTTTTTTAACGGCGTTTTTTCAAGAATTCAAGCATGTCATTACTGACCCAGATTTTCGGTAGCCGCAACCAGCGGCTGCTCAAGCAATACCAAAAAACGGTACGCGAGATCAATGCGCTCGAGCCGGCCATCGAAAAGCTGTCGGATGCCGAGCTGCAAGCGAAGACGCCTGCCTTCAAGGAACGCATCGCCGCTGGCGAATCGCTCGATGCCTTGTTGCCCGAAGCATTTGCCGTCTGCCGCGAGGCCAGCAAGCGCGTCCTGCGCATGCGCCACTTCGATGTGCAGATGATCGGCGGCATGGTCTTGCATTTCGGCAAGATCGCGGAGATGGGCACGGGCGAGGGCAAGACCCTGATGGCCACCTTGCCAGCCTACCTGAATGCCTTGTCGGGCAAGGGCGTGCATATCGTGACCGTCAATGATTACCTGGCGCAGCGCGATGCCGAGACCATGGGCCGCCTGTATGCGTGGCTGGGCCTGTCGACTGGCGTGAACATGTCGCAGATGGAGCACAGCGCCAAGCAGCAGGCGTACAACTCCGACATCACGTATGGCACGAATAACGAATTCGGTTTCGACTTCTTGCGCGACAACATGGTCTACGAAGCGCGCGAGCGCGTGCAGCGCAGCCTGAACTTCGGCATCGTCGATGAGGTCGACTCGATCCTGATCGATGAAGCGCGTACGCCGTTGATCATTTCGGGCCAGGCCGAGAACCACACGGACCTGTATTACAAGATCAATGAAGTGCCTGCACTGCTGACTTTGCAGATCGGCGAAGAAACGCCGGACGGCAAGGGCAAGGTTGACGTGCCGGGCGACTATACCAAGGATGAAAAGGCGCACCAGGTGCTGCTGACGGAAGCGGGCCACGAAAAGGCCGAGCGCATCCTGATGGAAATGGGCCTGCTGCCGGAAGGCGCTTCGCTGTACGATTCGGCCAACATCAGCCTCGTGCATCACCTGTATGCGGCCCTGCGCGCGCATGCGCTGTACTTCAAGGATCAGCACTACGTGGTGCAGAACAGTGAAGTCGTCATCGTCGATGAATTCACGGGCCGTCTGATGACGGGCCGCCGCTGGTCCGATGGCTTGCACCAGGCCGTCGAAGCGAAAGAAGGCGTCAAGATTCAGAACGAGAACCAGACCCTGGCCTCGATCACCTTCCAGAACTACTTCCGCATGTACGCCAAGCTGGCCGGCATGACCGGTACGGCCGATACCGAAGCATACGAATTCCAGGAAATTTACGGCCTGGAAACGGTCGTGATCCCGCAAAATCGTCCGTTGCAGCGCAAGGACCGCCAGGATCAGGTCTACAAATCGTCGGCGGAAAAATACAACGCGATGTTGAACGACATCCGCGACTGCTACGAGCGCGGCCAGCCCGTGCTGGTCGGTACGACCTCGATCGAGAACTCGGAATTGCTGTCGGGCATCCTGACCAAGGCCGGTTTGCCGCACAACGTGCTGAACGCGAAGCAGCATGCCCGCGAAGCCGAAATCATCGCCCAGGCAGGCCGTCCGAAAGCCATCACCATCGCCACCAACATGGCCGGTCGCGGTACGGACATCGTGTTGGGCGGCAACGTCGAGAACCAGATCAAGTTCATCGAAGCCAATGCTGAACTGAGCGATGCCGACAAGGCCGCCCAGTCGCAGAAGCTGCGCGATGAATGGCAATCCTTGCATGACCACGTGGTCAATGCGGGCGGTTTGCACATCATCGGTACCGAACGCCACGAATCGCGTCGCGTCGACAATCAGCTGCGTGGCCGTGCCGGTCGCCAGGGCGATCCGGGTTCGTCGCGCTTCTACCTGTCGCTCGACGATGCGCTGCTGCGCATTTTCGCCGGCGACCGCGTGCGCGCCGTGATGGATCGTCTGAAAATGCCGGAAGGCGAACCGATCGAGGCAGGCATCGTTTCGCGTTCGATCGAATCGGCCCAGCGCAAGGTCGAAGCGCGTAACTTCGACATCCGCAAGCAATTGCTGGAATACGATGACGTCGCCAACGACCAGCGTAAAGTCATCTACCAGCAGCGTAACGAACTGCTGGAAACGACCGACATTTCGGAAATGATCGGCTCGCTGCGCCATGGCGTGTTCACCGACCTGGTGCATGAGTACGTGCCGCACGAATCGGTGGAAGAGCAGTGGGATATCAAGGGCCTGGAAAATACCCTGTCCAGCGAATGGCAGCTCGACTTGCCGTTGCAACAAATGCTGGAAGCCGATTCGACCCTGACGGACGAAGAGATCCTGGAAAAAGTGCTGGTCGCGGCCGATGCCGTGTACCAGTCGAAGATCGATATCGTCGGCAAGGAATCGTTTGGCGGCTTTGAGCGCAATGTCATGCTGCAAAGCGTCGACAGCCACTGGCGTGAACACCTGGCGGCGCTCGATCACCTGCGCCAGGGTATACACCTGCGCGGTTATGCGCAGAAGAACCCGAAACAGGAATACAAGCGCGAAGCGTTTGAACTGTTTGGCCAGATGCTCGACATGATCAAGAACGACGTCACGAAACACGTGATGACGGTGCGTATTCAGTCGCGCGAAGAAGTCGATGCGGCCGAACAGGCGATGCAGCAGTCGCACGTGGAAAACGTGCACTACCAGCATGCCGAGTTCGATCCGAACGCGGCGCCGGAAGAACTGCTGGCGCCTGCGGCAGGCGGCAACACGGACAATGTCGACGACATGAGCGTGAGCATGGGCGTCAAAGTGGGCCGCAACGACCCATGCCCTTGCGGCAGTGGCAAGAAGTACAAGGCTTGCCACGGCAAGCTGGCCTAAAGCCGGCTTCGCAGCCTGAACAAAAAACGGAGACCGCGGTCTCCGTTTTTTTATGTCCGCAATGGCATGCGCTGCGTGTTCATGAGTTCAGGGAAATGCCCAGTATTGCGGTGCCTGCGATGGAATGCCTTTCAATCCACCACGGTTCCTTGCCCGTTGCCCCGTCTTGATCATGGTGGCGATATCGGTCAGCAAGACGCGGTTGCTGGCGAAGTAATCGTGTCCCATGAAGTTCATGATGACGGTCGAGGCATCGACGAGTTCCATGCCGGGGATGCCGACGACGGGGCCGCGGATGTCGCCTATCCTGTCCCAGTCGGCAAAGGTGTAGGAAGCGCGGATGGCCTTGTCGTTCGCGGAAGCGTACAGGGTGGTGGGGAGCTTGAGGCTGGCAAAACGGGGGGCGATCTGGTCGCGGAAGATATCGGCATTGATGTCCGGTGCCGCCAGCACCACCTGCTTGAACAGGGGCAGCAGGTCGGGGCGTTTTTCCAGCAGGTTGGCCAGGGCCACGGTCATCGGGCGGTTGCCCATGCTGTGGGCGATCAGGTAGATATCCGTGGCGGAAGAATGTTCCGCGAAGTCGGCCAGGAAGGCCTGCAGGTGCGCCTGCGTCCATTCGGCCGAATTCTGGTCGTATTCATAGCCGGCCAAGGTGCCTTTCGACGGCCAGCTGTAGAACACGGGCAGGGCGCCGATATCGAGGTCGACCGCCATCTGCGCCGTGCGCCGGGCGGCGTCGTCAAAGGAGTTGCTGTAGCCATGGATGTAGATGAAGGCGGCCTGCCGTTCCGGGGCAGCCTGTATCCTGGCCTTGACGGTGGCGAGAAAATCCGCGCGCGACAGGCGCGAGGCTGCCTTGATCAGCACATATTTTTGCGCATTATCGCTGGAAAGGATGGCGTACCAGGGCGGCAACGGCAGTTCGCCCGGCGCTCTTTTTTCAGGAATGCTCACCACGACGCTGCCATAGCTGAGGTAGGGCGCCGCACGGTTGGGCTGCCAGCCATAATTGTGGCTGCGGGCCTGGTATTGCCTGTCGGTGGCGTAATACACGGTGACGTGCATGGCGCCGGCTGGCGCAGTCTCGTTGCCGGACGCCAGCGTGCCGCCACTGCCGGTGCTGCCGACCAGATTGCCGAGGTTACCCAGCAAGCCGCCCATGCCCGACCATGCACTGCCCGACGGCCCGATCGTCGATGGCTGCACTACCGCGCCAGGCGGCGCTTCAGATGCCAGTTCGGCAGAATCGCCGTCCAGACGGTACGCCACGCCATCCTGCACCGTACAGGCCGTCAAGCATGCCAGCAGGCAAAACAGGCAAAACAGGCGTAACAGACGCAACAGGCATGACAGACCCGCATCGCTGTGCTGCATTCGGTTTGACTGACCATGCGCCATGACATCCTCTCTGGCCGGTACGATGGCATGACTCACCATCGTCCATGCCCATACCTTAGCGCCGCCAGGTGGCATGGTTCTGATAAATCGCAAACCTGGCCACGCTGCCGACCCGCTTTGGCGCAGCCGGGGCCGTTGCGACTATTCACTTGCCGTATGTTCAACGGCGCCGCGAAGGCGCTACAATAGCGCTTCCATTTTCCCTCGCAGAAGAACTCACCATGGCCGTCAATTCTCCCAAGCCCGTCGCCGCCGACTTGAAAGCCGTCGCCGGCATTGAAATCGGTGTTGCCGAAGCCGGCATCAAGAAACCCAACCGCAAGGATTTGCTGGTATTGAAACTGGCGCCGACGGCCACCGTGGCCGGCGTATTCACCTTGAACCGCTTCTGCGCCGCGCCCGTGCAAATTGCGAAAGCCAACCTGGCCGCCGTGACGGCCGGCGCCGCGCCGATCCGCGCGCTGCTGGTCAACACGGGCAACGCGAATGCGGGCACGGGCGAATCGGGCCTGGCCGACGCACAGGCCAGCTGCGCCGCACTGGCCGAGCTGCTGGGCTGCACGCCGCAGCAAATTTTACCGTTTTCCACCGGCGTGATCCTCGAACCCTTGCCCGTGCAGCGCCTGGTGGCCGGCTTGCCGCAAGCCGTGGCCGCGCTCACTTCTGACAACTGGTTCTCGGCCGCCGAAGCCATCATGACCACCGACACGCAGCCGAAAGCCGGCTCGCGCAGCGTCACCATCGGTGGCCACGCGGTGACCCTGACGGGCATCAGCAAGGGCGCCGGCATGATCAAGCCGAACATGGCCACCATGCTCGGTTTCCTCGCGTTTGACGCCACCGTGGCGCAACCGGTGCTGGACCAGCTGGTGAAGCAGGCGGCCGACAAATCGTTCAACTGCATCACCATCGACGGCGACACGTCCACCAATGACTCGTTCATGCTGGTAGCCACGGGCGCCGGCAGCCTGGTCATCGATTCCATCGACTCGCCGCACTATGCGCAACTGGCCGCTGCCGTCACCGAACTGTCGACCTTCCTCGCGCAGGCCATCGTGCGCGACGGCGAAGGCGCCACCAAGTTCATGACTGTGACCGTGGAAGACGGCCGCAACGTGGAAGAGTGCCGCAAGATCGCCTATTCCATCGCCCATTCGCCGCTGGTGAAAACGGCCTTCTTCGCCTCCGACCCGAACCTGGGCCGCATCCTGGCCGCCATCGGCTACGCGGGCGTGGACGACCTGGACGTGGGGCAATTGAATTTGTACCTGGACGACGTGTGGGTGGCCAAGAATGGCGGCCGCAATCCGGACTACCAGGAACAGGATGGCCAGCGCGTGATGCAGCAAAGCGAAATTACCATCCGCGTGAAACTGGCGCGCGGCGACGCCACGGCGACCTTGTGGACGTGCGACCTGTCGCATGACTACGTGTCGATCAACGCCGACTACCGCTCATGACCGGTCTCGATCAATTCCTGCTGCGCGCGGAAAGCTTGCTGGCGCGCGTGGAAGCGATCCTGCCGCAGGCGACGCCCGCGCCCGACTGGACCAGCTTTGCCTTCCGCTGGCGCCGGCGCCAGGGCGCTGCAGCTTATTTGCAGGCCGTGGCCCACGTGTCGAACATCGCGTTGGACGACTTGCACAATATCGGCACGCAAAAAGCGCAAATTGAACAGAACACGCGCCAGTTCGTCGGTGGCCGTCCGGCCAACAACGTGCTGCTGACGGGCGCGCGCGGCACGGGCAAGTCTTCTCTGATCAAGGCATGCCTGAACCAGTTTGCCGGCCAGGGCCTGCGCCTGATCGAAGTCGACAAGGCGGACCTGGCCGACCTGCCCGACATCGTCGACCTGGTGGCGGCGCGCCCCGAGCGCTTCATCATCTTTTGCGACGACCTGTCGTTCGAAGAGGGCGAAAGCGGCTACAAGGCGCTGAAGGTGGCGCTCGATGGCAGCATCGCCGCGCAATCGGACAATGTGCTGATCTACGCCACCTCGAACCGCCGTCATCTGATGCCCGAACGCATGTCGGACAATACCAGCTACAAGACGGACGACGATGGCGATTTGCATCCGGGCGAGACGGTGGAAGAAAAAATTTCGCTGTCCGAGCGCTTCGGCCTGTGGCTGTCGTTCTACCCGTTCAAGCAGGATGATTACCTCGATATCGCCGCCCACTGGCTCGCTTCCTTCGGCTGCACGCCGGAGCAGATCGCGCAAGCGCGCGGCGATGCCTTGCGCTGGGCCTTGCAGCGCGGTTCGCGTTCGGGCCGTGTCGCTTGGCAATTCGCGCGTGATTATGCTGGGAAACTACCTGCAGGAAAGTTGCCGCAATGAGCGAAGTGAAAGTGACACCGGTGGACGTCGCCGTCGGCATCCTGATGAAGCCGAATGGCGACGTGCTGCTGGGCCAGCGTCCGGCCGGCAAGCCGTATGATGGCTATTGGGAATTCCCGGGCGGCAAGGTCGAGCCGGGCGAAGCCATTTTTGACGCCTTGAAACGCGAATTTGTCGAGGAACTGGGTTTATATATCGACAGTGCGGAGGCCTGGTGCGGCGTCGAATATGTGTATCCGCACGCCCATGTGCGCCTGCATTTCTATATCAGCCGCGAATGGCGCGGCGAGCCGCAAAGCCTGGAAGGGCAGGCGTTCGCCTGGCAGGGTACGGTCGGCGTGGAACCTTTGCTGCCAGCCACCATTCCCCTGCTGGAATGGCTCGACGAGGTGCGCCGGGAATCCCTGGCGCCTGCCTGACCCCCACTTGTGCCAGCGGGCAGCGCCATGCTGCGCGCTGGCGCAAGCTTTCCTGTGACTTTCCTTGTATCGTGCGCGCTTTGCGCTACAGTGCTTGCATCAAGCACCGGGGAGTTTCGCATGCCGCTGACACTGACCTTTACCGATACCGATGAATTACTGATCGCCGCGCTGCACAAGCGTGCCCGCGCGCATGGGCGCAGCCTCGAAGAGGAGCACCGCGACATCCTGCGCAGCGCCTTGCGACCGCTGCCGAAGCGTCCGCTCGACGACATTCTGCGCAGCATGCCCGACGTGGAGCACGACGCGGATTTCCAGCGCCGCTCCTGACCCGCCATGCCGATGCCTGGCTATCTGCTCGATACGGATGTGATCGTTGCGGCGCGCAAGGGCGGCGCTGCACCGGCAGGTGTGCTCGCATTTTTCGAACGGGTAGCACCTGACGCGCGCTATGTGCCGGTACAGGTGATCGCGCAGTTGTGTGCGGGCATACAGCGCAGCTGGCGGCGCGAAGCGGCGCTGGAAGCACTGGCGCTGGAAGGCTGGCTGGAAGCAGTGCTGGCAGAGTATGCGCCGCGGCTGCTGGAATTCGACCTCGATTGCGCGCTCGTGTGCGCGCGCCTGCATGGCCACGGCCATGCGCACGGCGTCGATGGACAGATCGCGGCGATGGGTATCGCCTATGGTTTGACGGTGGTCAGCGGCAGGCTTGACAGTTTCGTGACGCAGGGACTGCGGCTGGAAAATCCGTTTAGTTGAGGCTTATTGGGGCTTACTGCGGTTTGTTGTCTTCGTCCGCGAGCGGATCTTCGAACGGATCGGCGGCGGGGATCGTGTATTTTTCCTCGGCCCAGGCACCCAGGTCGATCTGTTTGCAGCGTTCCGAGCAGAAGGGGCGGAATTTGTTGGCTTCAGTCCATTCGACTTTGGCGGCACAGGTAGGGCAGTTAACGACGGTCATGATGGGGCAAATAAGTAACAGTTAAAAATTACAGAGCGTGAGCTCGAATGGAACATCGACTTCCAGCGGCTTGGGTTTCAAGTCGCCACCCTGGGTAGTGAAGCGTACCCACAGCATATATTTGTTGGCGGAAATTTCCGGGATGGCGCCGATATTTTCATCCAGGCTCAGGCGCAGCATCTGATACACCTTGCCTTGCAGCATTTGCTGGTAGCTGCCGCCATTGGCGATCAGTTTAACGGGGCCGCCGGAATCGCGCAGCAGGCGCAAGACCAGGGCCAGCGCATCGAACAGGGGCGCCAGCGGGGCGAACCAGGCGTGGATATCGGTCAGGCGCTGCTCGGAGCTGCGTTTTTGCCAGGCAAAGTAGGAAGGCAAGTCGAATTCGCAGGCGCCGCCCGGGATGATGGTGCGGCCGCGAATACTCATCAGCCATTCATTGTCGCGGATATTCTGCCCCGTCTTGCCTTGCGCCGCCACCAGGGCGCCGCTGACGCTGTCGAGTTCACCGAGGATGGCGTCCAGGGTTTCCGGCTCCACATTCGGATTGCTGCGGTAGCCCAGCAGGCTTTGGCGCTGGCGCTCGAGTTCCTGCAGCAGGTCGGACTTCAGATCGGCGCGGCCGGCCACTTCGAGCATGTCGAAAATAGTTGCCAAGGCAACATGGTGCTGCATTGCATGCTCTTGCTGGATGAAGAACTTGAATTTGTCGTACAGGTCTTCCAGACGCAACAAGGTACGTATGCGTTCGTTGAAAGGGTATTCGTAGACAATCAAAATAATTCCCTTAAGTAAGGACCTGCAAACAATCCCGTGATTTTGAACCAAGCGTCGACAAATTACAAACGTTGCGGCCCGATTCCGGCCATTCTTTTTGAAAATGCCAGATATAAATCGTGCAACTGGGCAATCTGCGGTGCCAGGGCGGCCAAATCGCCATTATTGTCGATCACATCGTCCGCCGCCGCCAGGCGCATGGCGCGCGTGGCTTGCGTGGCCATGATGGCTTTGACTTGTTCTTCCGATAAGCCATTGCGGGCCATCACGCGCGACACTTGCAGGCTCTCCAGGCAATCGATGACCAGCACGCGGTTGACTCTTTCCACCCATCCGCCGGACTCGACGAGCAGGGGCACGGCAAAGATCACATAGCTGCCCGTCGCTGCGGCGGCCGCCGCCAGGGTGGCCTGGCGGATGCGCGGATGCAGGATGGCTTCCAGTCTGGCCTTGGCGGCGGCGTCGGCAAACACCAGGTTGCGCATTTTTGTGCGGTCGAGGGCGCCGCGCGCATCGGCGTAGTCGGGGCCAAATTCCGCCACCAGGGCCGGCATGGCGGCGCCGTTCGGTGCCGTCAGGCTGTGGGCGATCTGGTCGGTATCGACGATGGTGGCGCCGTGCGCGGCGAACAGGTCGGCCACGGTGCTCTTGCCGCAACCGATGCCGCCGGTGAGGCCGACGCTGAAATAAGGGACGTTTTGTCGTTGCATGTATTTATCCATAATGGCGCAGTGCCGCACCGGTCAGCCGGTCAGACCCTGCGTGAGGCGCGACAGGGGCGCGCCGTACAGCAGCGCTATCAGGCCCGCCGCCGCCAGGTAGGGGCCGAACGGAATCGGTTTGTCGCGCCCGCGCCTGGCGAAGACGATCAGGCCGATGCCGACCACGGCGCCGACCAGCGACGACAACAATATGATGGTCGGCAGCATGGTCCAGCCCAGCCAGGCACCGAGCGCCGCCAGCAATTTGAAGTCACCATAGCCCATTCCCTCCTTGCCTGTCGCCAGCTTGAAGGCCCAGTACACGGCCCACAGCGCCAGGTAGCCAGCGGCCGCGCCGATGACGGCGTCCTGCAGGGGCACGAAGGTGCCATTGATGTTGACCAGCAGACCTGCCCACAGCAGGGGGAAGGTCAGGTCGTCGGGCAGCATTTGCGTGTCGGCATCGATGAAGGTCATGGCGATCAGCAGCCAGGCAAACACGAGCGTGGCCAGGCCCGTCCAGCCGCTGCCGAAGTGCCAGATCAACAGGGCCGACAGCGCGCCCGTCAGCAGCTCGACCAGCGGATAGCGCACCGAGATGGGGGCCTTGCAGGCGCTGCACTTGCCGCGCAGCAGCAGGTAACTGATGACGGGGATGTTTTCCATGGCCGTGATGCGGTGGCCGCAAGCGGTGCAGTTCGAATGCGGCAGCATCAGGTTGTAGCGGTCCGTATGCGGCAATGGCTGGCCGCTTTCTTCCGCCACATAATTATCGGATTCGCGCTGCATCATTTTCGGCACGCGGTGGATCACCACGTTGAGGAAACTGCCGACGATCAGGCCGAACAGGGCGGCGACGAGGGCGACGGGCAAATTGCCGGGGGCGGCGAACAGCAGGGTATCTTGCAGCATGGTGGATGGGTCTGAGGTGATGATGTTGCCGCGCAAACATTGCCTGGCACTGCCGCAGTGTAAAACATCTGCCAACACATGGGGACGTTTTGCGCAGGGTGATTTATCAAATCACCGCGCCCAGCTTGAAAATCGGCAAATACAGGGCGATCACCAAGGCGCCGACCAGCACGCCCAGCACCACTATCAGCGCCGGTTCCAGCAGCGCGGAAAGGGTGGCCACCGTGGCATCGATGTCCGCCTCGATGATCTCGGCCGCACGCGACAGCATGGCGTCGAGCGCGCCCGATTCCTCGCCAATCAGGGCCAGTTGCGTCAGCAGCGGGGGAAACACGCCGCTGTGCTCCATGGCCAGGGCCAGGCTGCCACCGGCGCGGATTTCACGCTCGATGCGCGTCGTCGCTTCCTGGTACAGCGCGTGGCCGGAGGCGGCACCCACCAGGCCGAGCGAGTCGAGCAGCGGCACGCCGGCGGCAAACATGGCGGCCAGGGTGCGCGTCCAGCGCGCAATCGCCGCCTTGCGCAACAGTGTGCCGAAGACGGGCAGGTGCAATGCCCGCAGCTGCGTGTTGCGCCGCAAGGCGGGCCAGCGGCGCCAGGCCAGGTGCAGCAGCAGGCAAGCGAGCAGGAGCGCCGCCAACAGAGCCAGCCAGTAGCGGACAACAAAAGCGGATAAATCCATGACGACCAGGGTGGGCAGCGGCAAGGGCGCGCCGAAGCTGTCGAAGACCTGGCGGAAGGCGGGCACGACCACGCTCATGATGATGGCCGTGACAGCGATGGCGACGAGCACGATGAGCAGCGGATACATCAGCGCGCCGCGCACTTGCCGCCGCAGGGCGATGGCCTTTTCCTGGTGCGTGGCCAGGCGCGCCAGCAAGTCCTGCACGATGCCCGCCTGTTCGCCTGCCGCCAGCAGCTTGCAGTACAGCTCGTCAAACAGCAGCGGGAACTGGCGAAAGGCCTGCTGCAGGCTGCTGCCCGCTTCGATGGCCTGGCGCAAGTCGCGCATCAGCTCCGTGATCGCGGGTTTGGCGTGGCCCTTGCCGGCGATGTCGAAGGCGTGCAGCAGCGGCACGCCGGCCGCCATCATGGTCGACAGCTGGCGCGTGAACAGCGCGATATCCTTGCGCGTGATGGCTTTGCCGGGCGCGGCGCGCACAGCCTGCACACGGGTGGCCAGGATACCCTGGCGCCGTAGCGCACCCTTCGCAGTGCTGGCGTCGGCGGCGCGCAAGATGCCATCGACCGCCTGGCCATGACGGTCCGTGCCCTTCCATGTAAAGCGCCGCTCGGCCGCCATGTGCACCTCCTGCCGTCACGGTAGCAGCGTCAGGAAAAAGTACCAGCGGCGCCGGCGGCAAGCTTGATGTGGCTCAGCCTTTGGTGGTTTGCACTTCCGTCTGCACAAGGGCCTGGGCTTTCACGTCGGACGCCTCTTCCTCGTCGCTGTCGGAGCCCTTGCTGATGCTTTCTCCATCGTCGCGGCGCAAGGTCCAGAAGGTCAGCGAGGACAGCACCGTCAGGGCAGCCAGGGTCAAAAAGGTGTGGTGCAGGGCGGTGCTGAGCATGGCGCGGTCCGACTGCGGCATGTCGCCCAGGTACCAGCCCGTGATCAGCGAACCGAAGGCCAGGCCAAAGCTCATCGACAGTTGCTGCATCGAGCTGGCGATGGTGCTGGCCATGCTGGAGTCGCTCTTGTCGACATCGGCATACGCGATGGTGTTCATGCTGGAAAATTGCAGCGAATTGAAAAAGCCCATGCACAGGCTGATGCCGACGATCACGTACAGCGGCGTGCCCGCACCCACCTGCGAAAACATGGCGATGGTGATGCCGATTAGCACGGTATTGACGATCAACACCTGGCGGTAGCCGAAGCGGGCCAGCACGCGCGCGGAAATGAATTTCATGCCCATGGCCGCCGCCGCCGACGGCATCATCAGCAAGCCCGACTGCCAGGCGGGCAAGCCCAGGCCCAGCTGGTACAAGAGCGGCAACAGGAAGGGCAGGCCGCCCACGCCCAGGCGCGTGACGAAGCCGCCCACCACGGAGACGCGGAAGGTGCGGATCTTGAACAGGGTCAGGCGCAGCAGCGGGTGCAGTACTTCGCTCGAATGCCAGGCATACGCGGCCAGCAGGCTGATGGAAATGAACAGCAGCACGGCAAACGAGGTGGCATCGATGCGATGTTCGCCGAAAATTTCCAGCAGCCACGACAGCAGCGCGATGCCCGTGCCAAACAGCACCAGGCCGATCAGGTCCAGCGGACGCGGTTTGTCGCCGTAGTAATCGGGCATGTAGCGGTGCGCCAGGTACAGCGCTGCCAGGCCGACTGGCACGTTGACAAAGAAAATCTCGCGCCACGACAGCCAGTGCACGATCAGCCCGCCCACCGTGGGCCCCAGCAGTGGGCCGATCAGGGCGGGGATGATGACGAAATTCATGGCTGCCAGCAATTGTGACTTGGGAAAGGTGCGGATGATGGTGAGCCTGCCCACCGGCATCATCATGGCCGCGCCCACCCCTTGCAGCAGGCGCGCGGCCACCAGCATGGGGGCATTCACGGACAGGCCGCACAGGATGGAGGCGAGGGTGAAGATGGCAACGGCGGCGGAAAATACGCGCCGCGTGCCGAAGCGGTCGGCCATCCAGCCGCTGATGGGAATGCACACGGCCAGGCTCAGGATGTAGCTGGTGACGACGGCCTTCAGGCTCAGCGGCGTCACCTGCAGGCTGGCGGCCATGGCGGGGATGGCGGTGTTGACGATGGTGGAGTCGAGTTGCTCCATGAACAGGGCGGTGGCGACCACCCAGGGAAGGTAGCTTTTAATCGGGGAACTGGTCATGGGTGCGAGCCTGAGGAGGAAGAACGGAGCCGACAGTACGATGAATTGTCACATAAATGGCGCCTGCGTGCCGCCCGCGCCCGTCATTCTGGCAGCGTGCGGGGGGCGGCGTCCATGGAACATTTGTTCCATGGCAATAGATTGCGGGCAAGGCTAGCATGTGTTTCTGGCAGCTCCGGCCTCCTCTTTTTCCGAAAGTCACACCACATGAAAAATGCACTTACGTTCCTTGTCCTGGGCGCGGCCCTGTCCGCATGCGGTGGCGGCAGCGATGGCGGTACGCCGGAAGCACCGGTCACGCCGCCCGTCGTGGTCACACCACCTGTCGTGGTCACGCCTCCCGTCGTCCCCGCCGACAGCGTGACGGTGGCATCGGCCGCCGTGGCGAAAGAGGCTGGCCTGAATGTCATTGCCGGTGCCAGTGCTGACGAAAGCGTGTATGACGTGGCCGCCGATATCGGCGACACCTGGCGCATCACGTTTGACAGCGTCAAGAAAACCTATGCCATCCGTGTCCTGTCGACGCAGTTCGGCTTGAGCGACCGCAGCGGCACGTTCAGCGCTACCACCACCGGCAATCTGACCACCTACACGGCAACAGATTTCAGCGTTACCGTCGATGCACGCACGCGTCTGCTGTCGGGCAATATCAAATTGGGTAACATGGTCTCGACCGTCAGCGGCAGCGGCTATGCGGTGGGTGACGTGGCCAAGCTGGCCGGCAACTATATTTTCCTGGGGTCCATGCGCAATGCTTCCAACGGCGCTTTTCCTTTCCATCCGAAAGGCAGTCTCAAGATTGCAGCCGACGGAGCGGCCCAATTGTGCAATGGCGGCGTGTTCAACGCGCAAGGCGTGTGCTCTGCGGTATCGCCGCAGCTGGAAGCGGAAAACGCCAGCCTGACCCTGGTCAAGGATGCAAAGACCGGTTTGCTCGTCGCCCGCCAGGGTGGCCAGGACTTCGGCATCGTGCACGTGCACTCCGGGGACCGCGGGCTGGCGCTGTTCATCGACCGCTACGGCCGCAACCAGGAAAACGTCCTGCGCGTGGGCACCATCGTGGCGGCCAAACAGCAGAAGATCGGTACGGAACTCAATGGCAGCTATGCCTGCGCGGCGTCGGGCATCAGCGCGAACATCGTCGTTGCCGGCAGCACCGCCACCCTGACGAATAACACGACCGGCAAGACGCATGCGGAAACCATCACCGTCAACAAGCTGGGCCTGGGCGCGCAAGCCGTCGATTTCGATGGCGTCGCCGTGTTCAAGGACCCGGCCGATGTGCCGGCCGATTATTCGATGTTCATGCCCGTGTCGTCGAGCATGGCAGTCGAGTTTTCGACCGACCGTTCGTACATGGGCATGTGCCTGAAAAAATAGCCGCTAGCGTTTGATCTGATCCAGCAAGTAGGTCGGGTTAGCCGGTACGGCGTAACCCGACATCCCCATCAGCGTGGCAATCGTTCCAGTGCATCCAGCAACGGCAGCGCCGCGTCGGCGATGCGCTCCAGGCTGGCCTCGCGCAGGGCGGCGGTGTCCGGCGTGTGGCCGGAGTCCAGCCCCGCCCAGCGCAGCAGCGCCGAACATGCGGCGGGCGTGTCGAACATGCCGTGCAAATAGCTGCCCAGGATTTGCCCGTCGCCCGATACGGCCCCCTCGGGCCGTCCATCGATCATGAACGCCGGCTGCCGCAGGGCGGCGCCGTGCGAGACGCCCATGTGGATTTCATAGCCTGCCACGCGCGCATCGTCCGCGCAGGCAAACGCGCAGTGCCCTGCCACCTGTTGCAGGCGCTTTTCCGCCGTCAGTTCAGTCACCATGTCGAGCAGGCCCAGTGCCTTTGACTCTCCTGCCGCGCCTTCCACGCCCAGCGGGTCGCACACGCTTTGCCCCAGCATCTGGAAGCCGCCGCAGATGCCCAGCACCTTGCCGCCGTAGCGCAGGTGCTTCGCCAGATAGGCGGGCCAGCCCTGCTGCTGCAGCCAGGCCAGGTCGCCGCGCGTGTTCTTGCTGCCTGGCAGGATCACCAGGTCGGCCGGCGGAATCGGCTGTCCTTGTTGGATGAATTGCAGGTCGATGCCGGGATGGGCGCGCAGCGCGTCGACATCCGTGTGGTTGCTGATGCGCGGCAGTTGCGGTACCAGCACCTTGAAGGCGCCCCTTTCGGCCTGCGTCGCTTCGACGGCGTCCTCCGCGTCGAGGAACAGGCCTTGCAGGTAGGGCAGCACGGCCAGTACGGGCTTGCCAGTCTGCCGCTCCAGCCAGTCGATGCCGGGTTGTAGCAGCGAGATGTCGCCGCGGAAGCGGTTGATGACAAAGCCGAGGATGCGCGCGCGCTCGCTGTCGGACAAACACGCCAGGGTGCCGATGATGTGCGCGAAGACGCCGCCCCGGTCGATGTCGGCCACGAGGATCACGGGACAGTCGACGGCTTCCGCAAAGCCCATATTGGCGATGTCGCGCGCACGCAGGTTGACTTCGGCGGGGCTGCCGGCGCCTTCGACGATGACGGCGGCATATTGCTGGCGCAGTCGCGCGTACGATTCGAGCACGGCGCCCATGGCGATGGTCTTGTATTGCTGGTAGTCGCGCGCATCCATCTCGGCGCGCACCTTGCCATGGATGATCACCTGCGCGCCCGTGTTCGACGACGGTTTCAAGAGTACCGGGTTCATGTCGGTGTGCGGCGCGATGCCGCAGGCCAGTGCCTGCAAGGCTTGCGCGCGGCCGATTTCTCCGCCGTCCGCCGTCACGGCGCTATTCAATGCCATGTTTTGCGGCTTGAACGGTGCTACCGTCACGCCGCGGCGCATCAATAATCGGCACAGGGCTGCAACGACGGTGCTCTTGCCCGCATCGGACGTCGTGCCCTGCACCATCAGGACGGGGAAGGGGGTGTTCATGGCTGGCGCTCCTGCCAGTGCGCGATGATGTCGCTGATCTGGCGTAACCCCGCTGTGATGGCGGCCGGACCGGGCGAGAGGATGTCGGGCGACTTGATCTCGAACAGCATCTGGTTTTTCACGGCGGGAATCGCATCCCAGCCCGGGCGTGCCGCCAGTTGCGCGGGCTGGAATTTCTTGCCGCACCAGCTGGCGATGATGATGTCGGGCGCGCGCCGCACCACGGCGCAAGGATCGGCGATGATGCGCTCTTTCGCACCCGGGTGGGCGGACAATTCCGGGAAGGCGTCCGTGCCGCCGGCGATGTCGATCAATTCCGCCGCCCAGCCGATGCCGCTCATCAGGGGATCATTCCACTCTTCAAAGTACATCACGGGCTTGCGCGTCCAGGCGGCGGCGCGGGCCCGGGCGGCGGTGATGTCCGCGCGCAGGCTGGCGATCAGTTCGCGGCCGGCGTCCTCGCGCTGCACCAGCGCCGCCAGTACGGCGATCATGCGCAGGATGCCGTCGACCGTGCGCTGGTTGAACTGGTGTACTTCGATGCCGGCCTTGACCAGGTCGCGGCAGATATCGGCCTGCATGTCGCAAAAGCCGATCACGAGATCCGGTTTCACTGCCAGTATGCGTTCCAGGTTCGTCGACGAAAAGCCGCTGATCTTGGTCTTTTCCTCGCGTGCGCGGGGAGGGCGCACGGTGAAGCCGGATATGCCTGCGATGACGTCTTCGGCACCCAGCGCATACAGCGTTTCCACGGCTTCCGTCGACAGGCAGGCGATGCGCTGGTAGTGACTCATGGCGCCGTCTTGGCTGCGGGAGCGCTGCGGCGCTGGCGGGCCACCTCCAGCTGTTCGCACATGGCGGCCGTGCCTTCGATCATGCGCGGGCCGGCGCGGTTCAGCAGGTCGCCATTCAGGCGGAACAGATTGTTCTTGCGCACGGCCGTCATCGAGGGGAAGGCGCGCCACATGGCCAGGCCGCCTTCGCTGCGCGGATCGCTTTTTTCGCTGGTGCCGAAGATGGCTTCCGGATCTTCCTGCAGCACGCCTTCCGGCGTGACGACGGGCGCCACCACCTTCATCGCGGCAAAGATATTCTGCGCGCCGCATACGCGCATGGAGTCGCTGATGATGCTCGCGCCGCTCAAGGTGTACAGGGGCTTGTCCCACACCTGGTAAAACACGGGCACGGGCGGGCGCTGCGCATACTGGGCCGTCAGGCTGGCCAGTTTGGCGCGCAGCTGCGCGGCGGCCGGCTTGGCGACTTTTTCCGTGCCCATCAGCTGGCCCAGGCGTTCCATGCTGTCCGGGATGTCGGCCAGCTTGCGCGGCTCGCTGTGATAAATCGGCACCTTCAGCTGGCGCAGCATGGCGATCTGGCGCTCGGCGCTGCCATGCATCCACACGACGATCAGGTCCGGCTTCATGGCGATGATGCGCTCCATGTCGTACTGGCGGTTGTCGCCTACCTGCGGGATTTTCTTGGCCGCTTCCGGATAGTCGCTATAGCTGACGACACCGGAAATTTTCTCGCCGCCACCGGCTGCGAACAGCAGCTCCGTGACGTGCGGCGCCAGCGCCAGGATGCGCTGCGCGGGCCTGGCCAGGGTGACGGCATTGCCATCGTCATCGCGTACGGTGATGGCGGCGTGCGCCTGGGTCGAGATCAGTCCCGCCAGCAGCAGTGCTGTTTTCAAGTGGTTCATAGCTTCTTCCATGTGGTGAGTGCCTGTTCCAGCTGGAGCCAGGCGTCTTCGTTCGGCGGCAAACCCAGGCGGATGCCGTAGGCGGCGTGGCGGAACAGGCGCACCCAGATTCCCTGCTGGGCCATATGGTGCCAGAAGGCTTCGGCGTCTTCTTCCGGCCACCATTGAAACAGCGCGCAACCGCCGCTGACGATGCCGTGGCTGGCGAGCAGCTGGCGCAGGCGTTCGCCTTCTTCGCGCAGGCGCAGGCGCATCGCATCCTGCCAGCGCGCGTCGGTCAGCGCGGCCAGGGCCACTTGCTGCGCCGGGCCGCTGACGGTCCATGGCCCCAGCATGTCGGCCAGCTTGCTGAGCAGCTCGGGATGGGCGGCGACAAAGCCCAGGCGCAGTCCCGCCAGGCCGAAGAATTTTCCGACCGAGCGCAGCACGATGAGTCCAGGCTGGCCCGCGTGCGGTCCCAGGCCGGCTTGCGCCTGCGTGTCGCCAAACGCTTCATCGACCACCAGCCAGCCGCCGCGCTGGGCCAGTCTGTTTGCCCAGTCCAGCAGCACCTCGGGCGCGATGTGCGCGCCGGTGGGGTTGTTCGGGTTGCAGACAACCATCACGTCGCAGCTGTCCACCGCATTGGCCAGCTGCGCATACGGTACATGCCGCAAGCTGTGGCCATGCTGGCCCCAGTGGTGCGCGTGTTCCGCGTATGAGGGCGCGGCGACGACCACGCAGGATGGCGCGCGCAGCCGGGGCAATGCCTGGATGGCCGCCTGTGTGCCGGCCACCGGCAGCATGGCTGGCGCGTGATAGTAGGCACAGGCGGCGGCAGCCAGCGCCGGGTTGCTTTCCGGCAGACGGTGCCAGGCGCTGGCGCTGCTGGCGGGCACGGGATAACCGTGCGGATTGATGCCGGTCGACAGGTCGATCCAGTCGGCCAGTGGTCGTCCATATTCGCGCGCGGCGTCGCGCAGGTTGCCGCCATGTTCAAGCAAGGTATTTCCCCCGCAGGTAATACAGCCCGGCCAGCAGCGTCACCCAGATCAGCCACAGCACGGCCGTTTCTGCCACCAGGCGCCAGGCGCGGTCAATGTCGCGCGCTTCGGCCGGACGGCCGGTGCCCAGCGGCGGGCGGCGTTCCAGCTCGCCGTCGTAGATGGCGTCGCCACCCAAGGCCAGGCCCAGGGCGCCGGCGCCGCTGGCCATCACGGGCCCCGCGTTCGGGCTGCCCCAGCTGGGGGCCTGGCTGCGCCAGCACTGCCAGGCGCGCTGCTTGTCCGCCATGGTCTTGCCCAGCAAGACGTAGGACAGGGCCGTCAGGCGCGCCGGCAGGTAATTCAATATGTCGTCGATGCGCGCGGCGCAACAGCCGAACCAGTCGTAGCGTTCGTTGCGGTAGCCCCACATGGCGTCGAGGGTATTGGCCAGCCTGAATAGCACGGCGCCGGGGCCGCCTGCCACGGCAAACCAGAACAGGGTGCCGAAGACGGCATCGTTGCCGTTTTCCAGCAGGGATTCCGTGCTGGCCTTGGCCAGGCTGGCCGCATCGGCGTTGGCCGTGTCGCGGCTGACGATGCGCGCCGTCAGCAGGCGCGCGTTGTCCAGGTCATCCATGGCCAGGGCATCGGCGATCGGCTGATTGTGGTCGCGCAGGCTGCGCAAGCCGAGGCACAGATACAGCAGGAAGACATGCAGGGCCGCACCGGTCAGGCCGCACAGCCACGCGGCGAGGCAGGTTAGGGGGAGCACGGCCAGCGACCACGCCAGCGCGCCGTGCAGAAAACGCCCACGGCCCCGGTTCAGCAGGCGTTCGAGCGCGCTGGCGAGGCGGCCAAAGCCCACCAGCGGATGCCAGCGGCGCGTCTCGCCCAAGATCAGATCGAGCAGCACGCCGGCCGTCATGAGCAACGCCAGCATGGGCAGCGACAGGCCGTTCAGCATGGACCACCCTTCAGGTGCAGCGGCAGGCCGGCGGCGACAAACACGGCCCTGTCGCAGATGGCTGCCACGGCCTGGTTCAGACGGCCCGCTTCATCGGTGAAGCAGCGCGAGATGGCGCCGTAGGGCACGATGCCCATGCCCACTTCGTTCGAGACGAGAACAAGGTCGCAGCCGGTGTCTTCGATTTCGGCCAGCGCGTACAGCAGGTGCGCGCGCTCGCTGTGGAACAGTTCGGGCAGGGCGATGTCACCCACGTCCGGATAGGTTTCGCCACTGGAAAACATCAGGTTTGTCAGCCACAAGGTCAGGCAGTCGACCAGCAGCAGGCGCCCGGGCAGTGCTTCCCGCAGGATGGCGTCGCCCAGGCGCAGCGGTTCTTCCAGTGTCGCCCACTCGGCCGGGCGCTGCGCACGGTGGTGCCTGACGCGCGTGGCCATCTCCTCATCGCCCGCCTGGGCGGTGGCGATATACACGATTTCCTTGCCCGACTCGCGGGCCAGCTTTTCCGCATAGGCGCTCTTGCCGGAACGGGCGCCGCCGAAGACCAGGGTGCGCGTCATGGCGCTGCTACCACTCGGTGCCGGCTTGCGCGCCGATGCCGGCCGCATATGCATGCTTGACGACAGCCATTTCGGTGACGGTGTCGGCGATGGCGATCAATTCGTCCGGCGCGCCACGGCCCGTGATGACCACGTGCTGCATCGCCGGGCGTTCCAGCAGGTCGGCGATGACTTTATGTACGTCGAGGTAGTTGTACTTGAGGGCGATATTGAGTTCGTCGAACAGCACCAGGCCGTAGCTGGGGTCGGCCAGGAAGGTCTTCGCCTGCTCCCATGCCAGTTCGGCTTTTTCGATGTCGCGTTCGCGGTTCTGCGTTTCCCAGGTATAGCCTTCGCCCATCGCATGAAAACTGATTTCGTCGGGGAAGCGGCGCAGGAATTTTTCTTCGCCGGTCGACATGGCGCCCTTGATGAATTGCACCACGCCCACTTTCATGCCGTGGCCCATGGCGCGGATGGCCATGCCGAAGCCGCTCGAACTCTTGCCTTTGCCATTGCCCGTGTTGACGATGATGATGCCGATTTCCTTGTCGGCCTTGTCGATGGCCGCGTCGATGATGGCCTTCTTGCGCTCCATGCGCACGCGGTGGCGTTCGTTGATCGCTGCGGTGTCCGCGTCGATGGTCTTGTTGTCGCTCATGTCAGTCCTCTTTCGGTATGAATATCTTGCGTTTGCCGTGGGCTATGATCTCGATCGGGTGGCCCAGGTAGTCGCCCAGGATGGATGCCTGCATCACCTCGGCCACGGGGCCGGCCAGCCAGCCGCCATCGCCCATCAGCAGCAGCGCATGGGTCGAGACGCTGTGTGCCAGGTTCAGGTCATGGCCTACCATCACCACGGTTTTATTCTGTTCGCGGCACAGCTTCGACAGCAGGCCCATGACGCTGACCTGGTGCGCCAGGTCCAGCGCATTGGCCGGTTCGTCCAGCAGCAGCAAGGGCGTATCCTGCGCCAGCATGGCGGCAATCGCCACGCGCTGGCGTTCGCCGCCGGACAGGCTGCGCACGTCGCGCTCGGCCAGGTGTTCCACTTCCATCGATGCCAGCGCCGCCAGGGCGATGCGCTGGTCGTCGCTGCCTTCCCAGTAATGGTTGTCGTGATACGGGTGGCGCGCCGACAGCACGGTTTCGATGACGCGGTACGAGAATGCATCGTGGCGCGCTTGCGCCAGGAAGGCCCGTTCACGCGCCAGCTCCTCCAAAGGCCAGTCGACCAGGGCGCGGCCTTGTATGGTCACGTGGCCCGCATCGGGTTCGCGCAAGCCGGCCAGCGCGCGCAGCAAGGTGCTCTTGCCCGCGCCATTGCGGCCGATCACGCTCCAGCATTCGCCATCCTTGATGTGCCAGGTGAGGTTTTCCACCAGGCAGCGCGTGCCTGCTTTCAGGCCGAGTTGGTTGGTGTGTATCATGTGCGGCGCAATCGATGGAGCTGGTACAGGAAGACGGGCGCGCCTATCATGGCCGTGACGACGCCAACGGGCAGCTGCAACGGTGCCAGCACGGTACGCGCCAAGGTATCGGCCAGTACCAGGAAGGTGCCGCCGGCCAGCGCGGCGGCCGGTATCAGCAGGCGATGATCGGGGCCGCAGGCAAAGCGCAGCGCATGCGGCACGATCAGGCCGACAAAACCCACGCTGCCGGCACTGGTGACGGCGCTGGCCGTGAGCAGGCCGGAACAGAAGAACAGTCCCTTGCGCAACGCGCCCACGCGCACGCCCAGGGTGCTGGCCGCTTCCGCGTGCAGGGCCATGACGTTCAGCGAGCGCGCGCTGCGCAGCGCAAAGACCAGGGCGCCGGCCAGGACCAGCCAGGGCATCAGCCGCGCGGGCGCGCCGGCCAGGTCGCCGATCATCCAGAACACCATGCTGCGCAAGCGGCTTTCAGGGGCAATCGACAGCATCAGGGTGACGATGGCCATGCAGGCCGAGGCCAGGATCACGCCCGTCAGCAGCAAGAGCGAGGCGCCGCCTTCGGCCGCCGTGCCGCCGCGCAGGTCGCGGCGGGCAAAGAAATACAGCAGCATGGACACGCCGACGGCGCCGGCAAAGGCGGCCGCGTCGACCACCCACAGCGCGCACATGAACAGCAGCGCGGCCAGCGCGCCGACGGAGGCGCCGGCGGAAATGCCCAGCACATACGGGTCGGCAAGGGGATTGCGCAGCAGCGCCTGCATCATGACGCCGGCCAGCGACAGCGCTGCGCCGGTGACAAACGCGGTCAGCGCGCGGCCCAGGCGCAGGTCGAGCAGGGTGGCGGCGAGGGTATCGGTCCTGCCCTGCATCACATGGAACAGGGCGGACGGCAGGTCGGCGAACGGAATCGCAATCGAACCGATCATGCCGGAGAAAATCAGGCTGGCAATTGCGCACACGATCAGCACCGTGAGGATCACAGTGGCGCGGTGGCGCATGTTGCGGAAAAATGGGTGCATGTACTGCCTTAAAAACGGGGACTGCAGAACTGCATCTGCGGGCGACGGCATGCCATCGCCCGCAGCTTACATCATTACGACGGGGTTATTTCATGCCGTAGCGTACGCCGACGAAGACTTTCGAGCCGGGTGTCGCGTAGAAGCGCGCCAGTTCGTAATCCTTGTTGGCGATGTTGTTCCAGCGCGCCAGCACCGACCAGTCGCGGGTGAACTGGTAGGTGGCGTACAGATTGACCAGGCCATATCCGCCCAGGACGTTCTTGTTGGCGGCATCATCGAAACGCTTGCCCGACAATTGCCACTCGGCGCCCGACGTCAGCGCGCCAGCCGTGTAGTCGACGGCGAAGTTGGCGTGCTGCTTGGCGCGGCGTACCAGTTGCTTGTCCTTGGTTTCATCGCGCGGGTCTTGCAGGTCGATGTTGCCGCTGACGTTGAAAGCGCCGAACTTGCGTGCGCCAGCAATCGTCAGGCCTTCCAGCAGCGCCTTGTTGACGTTGTAGGCGCAGCCGTAGCCGGTGAACAGCGGATCGGGACAAGGCGAGGTATTCACCAGCAGGTCGCTGACCTTGTTGTGGTAATAGCTGGCGCTCAGTTTCGACACGCCGTCGTCGTAGCGCAGACCCACTTCGGCGTTGCGGCCCTGTTCCGGCTTGTTCGTCGCCAGGCCATAGCCCGGGTAGTACAGCTCATTGAAGGTCGGTGCGCGGAAGCTGGTGCCGTAGCTGGCGTTGGCGCGTAATGCGTTGGTGATGCGGTAGCCGTAGGCGACGCTGCCCGTGTTGTGCGTGCCGAATGCCGAGCTGTCATCACGGCGGCCGCTGATGCTGACCAGGTGCGCGCCGCGTACCAGGTTGTACGCTGCAGCGAAGGATTTGGTATGGCGTGCGCCCGTGACTTCGGGCGTGGTGCTCGATGTGACATCTTCATCGCGGTAGCCGGCCAGCAGTTGCAGGTTGTCGCGGCCGAAGCGGATGTCATTTTGCCAGGTCAGGTCGGTCTGCTTGGTGTTGATCTGGCTCTTGCTCCACGAATCGGTGCCACCATCATTACCGGCCTTGTCACGCGCTTCCGCATAACGCAGTTCACTGGTCCAGTTGGGCAGGAATTCGTTCTTCGTGAAGACGGAGACGTTTTCCAGTTTCTCGTTGCTGCGTGCATCGTAGCCAGGACCGGCGTCATACTGCGCTTTCAGTTCGCTATTCAGGAATGTCAGGCCCACTTCATGGCCTTTGGCCATCTGATAGCCGAACTGGCCGCTGAAGCTTTCCTTGTCGTAGCCGTCTTTGTCTGGATTGTAGGTGTATTCAGGCGATGCACCGAGCTTCGAGGCCGAGAAACCATCCGATTTTTCCTTGCCAGCTGCCAGCGCATAGCTGAAGCTGTTCGGACCAGCGGTGGAGCCGGCCACTTGCGCTTCGACCTGGCGCGTGTTGTTGCTGCCGTAACCGGCGAATGCGGAGACGCGCGTGGCGCCGTCGCCTTTTTTCGTGAAGATCTGGATCACGCCGCCGATGGCGTCCGCACCGTACATGGTGCTCAGTGGACCATAGACGATTTCAATATGATCGATGCTGGAAAGGGGCAAGGCGCTCCAGTTGGCCGTGCCCAGGGTGGACGAGCCAATGCGCACACCATCAACCAGCACGATATTCTGGTTGCTGTTCGCACCGCGAATGAATACGCTGGCCGCAGTGCCTGCGCCGCCGTTGCGCGCCACTTCAATGCCGCGTTGTTTTTGCAACAGGTCGACAATCGAGCTGGCGCCAGAACGCGCGATGTCTTCCGAGCTGATGGTCTGCGTATCGCTCAAGACTTCGCTCAGGTGTTGCGGGTAGCGGCTGGCGGTGACGACGATCGGATCGAAGGTATCTGGCGTGGCTTGGGCGAAAGCGGCAGGCGCGGCAATGGCTAGCGCGAGCGACGTGAGGGCCGCGTGGCGGGAAACAGCATGGGTCATGATAATTTTCAGTAAGTAATATGCAACCAGCCGACGTCCCCGTAGGCCAGATTGAACAGAAGTGGGAACTGAAGATGACGATCGAAGATGGCCATGGGCCATTCGGATCGCGAACATCCCCGTTCGCACACTTCCACCTGTCCTGGCCGGTATCCGGGCTGGCAAGTACCGCTATCCCACCTTCCCATGCTCGATGAGCAAGCACAGTGGTTGTCAGAGATAGCTTGTCGCCCGCTGCCTGTCGGGAGGGGCGACACTTGCTTACCGTTGCGGGGGCAGCACACGCTCGCCGCGGGAGCGGCATCGTGTTTCCCGTTTAACTGCGCTCATGGACATGAGCGCGGGCACCAAAACCCCGCCATTATACGTGCAGCAGGCGTAGACTGAAATGGCTGGCTGGACGCTTCGATATCAGAAATCGACGACGACCGTCGCGCCGTAGGCGATTTTGTGGGCGGAACGGGCGGCCAGCAGGGCGGTTTCTTCCAATGGCAGCCGGGCTTGCAGTGCCGACAGCAGGCGGATGGTGCCCGCGTGGCAGATGATGACTGCCGTTTCGTGTTGTTCACGCAACAGATCGCCTAAAAATGCATCGACGCGGGCGGCCATCGCCAGCACATTCTCACCTCCGCCGGGACGGTACCAGGCCAGATCGGCGGCCCAGGCATCGATGTCCGCGCGTGCAATCGCGTGCCAGGGCTGCATTTCCCACGCGCCGAAATCCATCTCGGCCAGCCGCGCGTCGAAGTGCAAGCCGCTGGAAGGCAAGTCTTGCGCCAATGCTGACGCCAGGCCGGCGCAGCGGCGCAGCGGGCTGGCATACAGCGGCACGCCGGCCGGCAGCGTTGCTTGCAGGCTGGCACGCGCCGAGGCCATTTCGTGCGACGCCACCGCCACGTCGCTGCGGCCATAGCAGGTGCCGCTGGTCACCTGCGGCGCGGGGTGGCGCACTAAAATCAGTCGCATGTTAATAGAAGCGTATGGGAGGCTGGAAGCTGGACAGGATGGCCAGGTAAATCGCCACTTCCGCCAGTTGCTGTACTGCGCCCAGGCAGTCGCCTGTGTAGCCTTGCAGGCGGCGCTGGCATTTGCGGCCCAGCCAGAATGCGACAGCTGCCGCCACCACGATGGCAAAGACCAGCGCAGCCCAGTCAAATATCCCCAGCACGCCGCAGGCGAGGGCGGGCAACAGGGCGCAGACGGCGGCGATGATGAACTCTCCGGTAGTCATTTCTTGCGCCATCGGCTTGGCCTTGCCTTCGTCGCGCGCATAGTCCATGACCCAGATCAGCGAGACGGCGGCCAGGCGAGACAAAGGATGGGCGATGAATAATGTCGCCACCAGCGTGGCAGGCGGCAGCGAAGCGAGCGCCGCGCATTTGATGGCCAGCAGGCAGATGATGCCGATGGCGCCATATGCGCCGATGCGCGAATCCTTCATGATTTCCAGTACCCGCTCGCGCGTCAGCCCACCGCCAAAGCCATCGCACATGTCGGCGAAGCCGTCTTCATGGAAGGCGCCCGTCAGATAAATGCCGGCGGCGACGGCCAGCAGCACGGCCACTGCCGAAGGCAGGAGCCAGCTGGCCAGCAGATACACTGCGCCGGAAATGGCCGCCACCACCACGCCGACCAGCGGGAAGTAGCGCGAGGCGTGCTGCAGCCAGGCCGGTTCGAAACCCACCCAGCGCGGGATAGGCAGGCGCGTGAAGAACTGCAGCGCAATGAAGAACAGGCGGCACTGATGGATTGCGGCGGAAACGGGATGGGTCATGGTCTTAGTCTGGCGTGGACTTTTCGCTGACCTGGGCCGAGGCGAAGGTCGCCATCTCGCGCATGAAGTTGACGGCCGCGTGCAGCAGCGGCAAGGCCAGGGCTGAACCCGTGCCTTCGCCGAGGCGCAAATCGAGATGCAGCAGCGGACGCGCGTCCAGGCTGGCCAGCAGCTGGCGGTGGCCGTTTTCATCGGAGCAGTGCGAAAACACGCAGTAATTGAGGATGGCCGGCTGCAAACGGGCCGCCACCAGCAAGGCGCTGCTGACGATGAAGCCGTCGATCAGCAAAATCATGCGCCGTTCGGCCGCTTTGAGCATGGCGCCTGCCATCATGGCGATCTCGAAACCGCCGAAGGTGGCCAGTACGTCGAGTGGCTCATTGACTGCCGCATGATGGGCGACGGCCGCTTCGATCACCTGCTGCTTGTGCAATATGCCTTCCTTTGACAGGCCGGTGCCGGCGCCCACGCAATCGGCGACCGGTGTTTGCGTCAGCTTGTGCATCAGCGCGGCGGCGGTGGTGGTGTTACCGATACCCATTTCGCCAAAGCCCAGCACATTGCCATCGAGCGTGGCGGCCAGATCCATCCCCGCCTGCATGGCGGCGATGCACTGTTCCTTGCTCATGGCGGCTACGTTGGCAAAGTTGCGCGTGCCCGGGCCTTGCTTGCGGTCGAGCAAGCCGTCGCGCGGGCCGAAGTCGTGGTTGACGCCCGCATCTACTATATACAAGGCGCAATGGTTCTGACGGGCAAAGACATTGATGGCGGCGCCGTCGGCCAGGAAATTTTCCACCATTTGCCAGGTCACGCTTTGTGGATAGGCAGAAATGCCTTCGGCGACGACGCCATGGTCGGCCGCAAAAACGATGATGGCAGGCTGGCGTAGTGTCAGTTGCGTGCTTTGCTGGATCAGGCCGATCTGGCGGGCCAGCGTTTCCAGTAGTCCCAGGCTGCCCAGCGGCTTGGTCTTGCTATTGATGGCATGTTCGAGTGCGCTGGCCAGTGCGGGATTGGCGGTGGGGGTGATGTGTGGGATAGGCATGAGAGTCAAAGTGGGTGAGGCAGGGGATTGTTGGCGCTACGATATCACACAGCAATATTTGCTCAGCTGCAAAATAGCCCTTGCGGGACGCGCAGCCCAAGGCTATAATTCGCCCCCTCGCTGA